>Ga0208134_1001381_pt1 | contig 14038 bp, 17 predicted proteins | sample VirMetDEL_Mar_31_FD_184515 | JGI IMG/M metagenome (GOLD analysis project Ga0208134, IMG submission 184515) | Aqueous microbial communities from the Delaware River and Bay under freshwater to marine salinity gradient to study organic matter... | ecosystem: Environmental > Aquatic > Marine >... | reverse complement strand
CGGATCTCATCATAGAGAGGCAGTTCTTTGGCTGCCCGCTCACACAAGATACGATATTGCAGACACTCGATGCCAACATCATCAGCCACATCCAAAGACCAGTTGAACTTGTCTGGAGTTGCCAGTGAGGTCAGATGACTGGCCCACTTAGCAGCCATCATTTCATTGGCTGGATTGATCAATGATGCGTAGATCTCTTCTGCAGTTGCATCATTTGCAGCTGGTTCGGGATGACCCATGGCAAAGATACAGCGACGGCCGTACCCAGTTTCGAGGAAAGAGTAGAAAGCATCCTCTGTGGATCCACCATCCAAGAGCTTTGACGGTGTACCAAACAGGAGCATGTTTGAGGGGGTCTTACCCTCAACTTCCTCATGTCGCTTGTTGTCGGCTGTGTTCTTTGTCAGCTTAGGCTTGATCATACCCTGATCGTAAAGCTCAAGATAGGTGTTGAGGACTTCGGTAGAGCCAATCAGGTTGGATCCAATTTCGTCGATCTGGAGATTGATTGCACCGGCACCAGCCAACAAAAGTTTTTGCCGTACCTGTTTGATGGCAGGAGCTGAGCCACTGTCGAAGCTGTATGGGTAGGCACCGGTATCGTTGTACTCTTTCTGCAAACCATTGAACTCATCTTTTTCATCGGTCTGCTTACGCACAGCACGCTTTGTGGCGATAGACCACATGTTGTTTTGAGCGATGTCTGGCAGAGTATTTTCAACAAAGTTCTGACGGAACCCGTGCATGATCTCATTCTCGAGAATACCCAGGGAGAAACCTTTACCTGTGCCAGAGGGTGACAGGGCCAGAGTGTAGGTGTTGACCGGTATGTTACCACGGTCTTTGGTGTTGATGGTGGTACGCATGGAAGAGGCAACAACGCTCAGAGAGTAAGCAACAATTACACGGAAAAATGCCTTGTCGTTGTTCTGGGTCTTTGTCGATAGGACTTGCGTGATCTCTTCAATGGCATGGTGATGGGGAACTTGTTCAAGATCAAGCATGCTCGTATCTATCCTTCTGGCTACATATGGGGAAAGCTGGGCAGTACGCACATGCTTTCACTTTGCCGTTGACTGTGATGACGATGCCTTTGCCTTTTTCAGCACAAAAACGGTTAGCCTCGTTGATGTTGTCAAAGTTCTTGGTGGCACGTCCTGAGATTTTGGATGGGTCAGAGAAGTATTTGTACACAGGAGCAGTGCGCCACAGCTCAGCATCCGTACACTCAGGCAGGGATTCCTCTGGGAGCTCTGCAGAGGCCTCTAGACGGCGAAGTCTGGTTTTGATCCAGGCTTCCGTCTCAGACAGGGACATGAGCTCTACACGGTGCTCCAGGACTCTCTGTTGAGGGTACTTGGGGTTCTGCTTAGATTGTGCACGTGACCAGTCTGTGAAGATGAACTGAATGTTGATGTGATCTTCGGTAATCTTGTCTTGATGGATCCACCGGTAGATTGAACCCTGCAGACAGTAATCTTCGTCTTTGGATCCAAGCATCCAGCTGTATACGGATGTGGATTTGAAGTCCTGCAATGTACCTTCAAGCACCATGTCGAACTTACCAGACAAAGTGTATCCCATAATTTGACGGGAACCACGTTGCTCCAACCAAATGGGAATCTCACCTTCTGCAAGGTCAGTTGGATTAATTTTGACCTTTTCGATCAGAGACTGTGGATATCCAAGTTTGCGCAAAGAAGTGGCGTAGTCATGAGTCCAAGCTTTCTCGATCCCATCGTGAATGGTGTGACCAAGGCGGGATGCAATGAAGTCTGATACATCAGGAGTTTGACGTGCTTCAGGAGAGAGACGCTCTCGAAGCAGGATCTGACGCACTGGTTTGAGAAGGGCAGTGGCTGAAATAGACTTACCTTCGGGGAAGAAGTCATATCCATCAGCAGCAAGCCAGACAGCCAAAGGCAAAGAAATTCCACTGATATTGGTAATCTGTGCCATGGTGTCTGGCTCCTGTTTTGGTGTGGTTTAGAGTGGTGTGGTTTGCTACAGGTCGCAAAGATCAAGTGAATCTTCACAAGCGGCTTTTGATCCAAGTTGCGCTGACTCACCTGCCAAAGCGAAGTAGGCAGCACCATCAACATAATCATCCAAGTTGAGCATGCCCTGACGTGCACGTGACATCTTCAGGATAGCCATGAACAACCATCCTTGGGTCTCATTGAGGAATGTTCCATTGAGGGCATTGAAAGCATCTACGGCCGCAGCCATGGAGCGTTCAGCTTTGCCTTCATCATCACGTTGAGAAGCGCGATCGGCAATGGCATCACGGGCAGTTTCTAAAATATCAGGAGCTTTTTGCATGAAATGCCTCCGGCTTCATGTGACCCAGGTAAGGGAAGTTCTCAAAGATGGTGTCTTTCACATCTGTCTTGGGAATGCCTGTTTCTGTCTCAAGACGAGAGAGAGCAGCATTGTGGGTATCACGAAGAACCTGTTGGGTAATTTCAGGCGTCTCCAACTCAAGCAAAACGTTCAGGGTACGTTCTTTGAGAACCTCATCTTTTGTGTAGATGACTTTAACGGCTGCCAAAAAGAAATGGGATTTGGAAGAGCCTTTACGGGGCTTTGGTTTACGATGGTCGTCAAGCATATGCTGGTTCCTTGTGCTATGCTGCTTCAGAGACAAGGTCTCGGATACTGTCTTCTGAAGCGTGGTTTGGCAACTCAATTTCTTGAGCCCAAGTGGGGTAGAAGATGCTCAAATTACCGCCAAGCTTGACAGTATCATGTGCAATATCAGGGTGTTCTTGCCATTGAACAGCCTTGACCAGCTGTTCATTCACATACTGCAAGATCTCAATATCATCAGGTATCAGATAATATTGTGCATCATGGATGTGAGCGGTCGGTCGGATCTGTAGTCTGTGTTTGCCTGCACGGACTATATTCATGAATTCAGAAGCAGCTCGTGTGTTGAGCAAGCACCAAGATTGACCCAAGGCATTACCGGCAGTACGGCCTTCGGCCTCTGCCTCATAGGGTGTGGCAGAGTTACCGCGGATAACTTGGTGGAGTAATGGTGTGCGAACACGCAAACCAAAGGCAGCACTGACATAGCCTGTACGTGAGGCTTCATCGAGTTTGGTTGCTACCCACTCATCACTCACTTTGTAAAGCTCGTGATATTTGTGCTCGATCTGTTGAGCGACAACTTTAGAGAAGCCGCCTTTTGCCATCAGGGTGATGTAGGTTCCCTGGTAGGTCAAAGCGAAGGTTGGCATTTTTGATTCTTGTCGTTCAGCTTTGTAGAGGGTCTTGATCGAGTTGATGCTTTCCACAGATGTTGGATCAATATCAGGCATGCGCTCAGCAAAGTAAGACTGTGCTCTCAAGCAGTGACCATCAAATCCGTCTGTGTAGACTTTTAGCTTGTTTGGGTCTCTGGTTGTGAGAGCTGAGATCATGTCTTCGAGAGAGTTGAAATCCAATCCAATCATGAGCCAACCGTCAGGAGCAGTGAAGCAGCTTTTGATCAGCTTGGCATACTTGGTTCCTGTGGCAGGAATGGTCTGAAGGTTTGGATTTGAAGAGCTCAATCGACAGGAAACCGTACCACCTAGGTTGAAGTTACCGAAGAGGTAATGGCATCCATCCGGACCTTCTACAGCACTCTCCAACGCAGGGATGAAGGTGGTGTAGATTTTGTCCACTGATTTGTAATCCAGCAGAGCATTGATGAGATCAATGATGTGAGGATCTTCAGTGTAGGCTTTGAGCTTTTCAAGCACTTCAGCTTTGGTGGCTGGCTGTTTGGTCTTGGTTCTTTCAATGACCGGTAGACCGAGATGTTCATGCAGAAGGTTCTGCAGCTGATCTGGACTGTTGGGATTGAACTTGTCGGGGTAGTCAGCCAGAACAACACGCTTGATTTTAAGCTCGTTGTTCCGCTTCTCTACCCACTTTTCAGCAAGCATGTAGGTGAAGTCTTGGATGTGCTGTTCTTGATAGATACGCTCAAGTGCACTGTCTCGATCTACCTCTAAAAGAACCTTGGCCTGAGCCACTTGGTTCATATCGATAGACATACCTGTCAGCTGCATTTGGATGATGTCGATGATTGCTGGCTTGAAGATCTCTTCATAAAGTTCCAGCTGTTCATCTGCCACCATCTTATCCCACCACTTATGGTACACGTACCACGTGGAACATGCGTCGATGAGATTGTACTCAAGCAACTCTGGCAAAGGTATCTTGGTGATGTCCTTGATCTCTTCAACAGCATAGTTGCCGGCAAACTCCTGAGCCTGATCTTTGAGACCCAGCTTGTTACCAGCACAGGTGTTGGTGGCGAGATAGGAGATGAGCTTGGTATCATGCCAGTTTGAGAGCATGATCTCGAGTCCATTGAGCAGACCTTTGGTATCTATCAAATGCTCCATGAAGAGCTGGTAGATTAGGACCGTGGCATCGTAGCTGATGTTATGAAACAGGAGAGGCTGCTCAAACTCACAAAAGAATTTGACGAGGAGTTTGCGTACAGCCTCACCATGGATTCCCATGTCGATGGCAAAGGCAATGCCTTCATGTTGGTTCCATGCAAAGCTGATGGTGCCGAGTCCTGCACTGTAGTGCTTGAGAGAGAAGGCCTCAATGTCACAGGCCAAAGGACATTGCATGTCCATGAGCTTCTGAAGCCATACAGCGATGTCAGCAGGGGTGTGAGGGTACTCAGCAGTCTTGAGGATGTCATGCCCTGGTTCCTGGTAGGTGCCTTTCATATGGCTCCATAGAGCGTCTAACGCAGAGGCAATACGTACCCGGGTAGGTGTCGGGTTGTAGAAGACCTGACGGTAGTTTGGTACAAAGATGACATTGAATTGACCAGCCATGCTGGCAGGGAACTTGTTTGGAAGGACATAGCCAAGATAGGGATCTACCTTAGCCACACCTACCAGAGTCTTGAAGTAATCGCTGTCAGTGACAAGGATGTACTTGGTGTCGATCTCACTGAGCAATTCGAGCATGTCAGTGAGAAAGACTTTCTGATCAACTACCTTGGTTTTCTTGCCCGTTGTATAGAGTTGGTAAGCAATGACATCTTCAGGATCGATGAGAGAAGGGTCGAGGTACTCTTTGGTCATGCCTGCACTATCAAGCTTGGGAGCCAAGATGCAGATGGGGTAGGTTGAGTTCTCGTGATCTGTAAATGTCTGGAAGTCCATTAGAAGAGCATCCTGCTTGCTAGGTAATGATCAATGACCCGAAGCGTTGTTGATTCATAGCTATGAAGTTTCATAGGCATGTCAATCAACGTGTACGCTTCAGGTCGGGTGCGTGGAAAGTCAGCGATGACAGGGAGAAACTGCATGACTGTATCAGGAAGTGCATCACGCAAATCTTGATAATCTGTGCAGGGAGCCAACAGAGTTTTCAGGCCTTGTTTTAGGATGAGTTCATCCCGCTCCAAAGCAAGCTTTTCTGTATGTGCATCAAACGCATCTTGGAAGATGGAAGGATGTGCCGGCACCTTACGAGCGTGAGCCAGTGCTGCACCTGTAAGCTGGCTGTAGAACCTACCAGATACTAGAAAATCGGTGTTTCCTGTCAAAGCAGATTGTTTGTCATGGAGCTTTTCAATCTCTTCATCATTCTTGGAGACGGATCTTCGCATCAGCTTTTCGATAAGATCAGTGATAAATTCTGAGACAGTCATGCCGCTACCTTTCCTTGATATTTGGCAGGTAAGTTTCCGTAGAAAAATACCCGTGTGGTTGCTCTAGACACCCCCACAAAAAGCATTCGAGCGACTTGCTCAGGATCACGGGCAGTGCCTATGTTTCCCAAGTCAATGAACACAGTGTCGTATGTACTGCCTTGGGATTTGTAGACTGTGCAGGCATACTTATCTCGCAGATCCAGGAACTGATTTTTGAGCTGGAAGAATTCAGGCCAGCGTTTCTTACGCTTGAGAGCCTGTAGAACACACCGCAGCTGAGCAGGATCATCCACAACATCACATGTGAGGGATGAGACACCAAGAGAGCCTGGAGGAGAGATATGAAACTTCTTGTAGGTGAGGTCTTTACTGTCTCCAGTCAGCTCAGCATAACGAGCATTGTAAGTGTCTGGTTCAATCTCTGTAATGAGAATTTCACGTTCGACATTCAGAGCAAATTTCCCAGACATATATGACTGAGCCACAACAAGCTCATCCCCAGCTGTGAACTCTGTAGGGAGTCCTCGAACTTCACGGATGAATGCATTGTAGTCCTGCACACGCGAGTTGGTGTAGCACAGGATCCGGACAGCTGGATTGGGCAGCTTGAAGTAATGCTCCAATGCTTTCTGCATGTCTTCCGGACCAAGATAGTCAATGACTCCTGGGACTTCGACCATGGGATGAAACTCACCTGCCTCAACTGTGTTTCTCAACTGGGTACAGAGATCCATCAAAGCAGGCTGATCCGCGTTACGGACAGGCTTTGATAGGAAGGCAAAGTTTGACTTATCGACGTTCAGATAGACCGGTGAAATCTCTTCACCTACGGGAGACATCTGAGCATGATCACCCACAAAAACTATCTTGCTGTCTTTGAATGCATCCATGATGAAATCATACATCTGTGTGTCGATCATGGATGATTCATCAATGAAGAGGATGTGATTGTGCCGAACACGATATTGACGTGTTGGCTCAAGGAATGTCTTCCCTGTTTTTTGGTTCTCTTTGACAGTGACACCCAAGAATGAGTGCACTGTTGAAACAGGCTTGTTGAGAGTTTTCTCGAGGACTTCAGCAGCTTTGTTGGTGGTCGCTGTGAAAGAGACTTCATGGTACTCAGGCTTGATATTCATCAAGGTACAGGCATCATGGTAGGTCTGCATCACGTTGTTGGAGATGTACTGCATCAGTGTTGTCTTACCAACACCTGCACCACCTGAGAGAACAAAGGTAGGTGCATCGCTCATGAGAAATTGGAAGAACTGATCCGCAACTGCCTGTTGATCTGGGGTAGGTACAAACGTGGTAGTCATGACTTATGCCTCCAGCATCAGGCGTGCTTTGAGATCGTCATCAAGCAGCTCTGCTTTGGGAATTACCTTGGTTCCAAGACGATTGAACAAGCCGCGGTAGAGCGGCACGTCTGTCTCGATATGGATGAGGAAGGTGTTGGGTTTGGATGTGGATCCATCTGACTTGAGCAGGATGAATGAGTTGTTTGAGAGACCGGCAAACAGATACCCATTACGTTCGTAGAGGTTAACCTGCTTCTGGACTCCACCAGTTGAGATGATCGCTTGATCTCCATCACGGAGTTTGAAGAGAGACATATTTGGTCCTTTCTAGAGGCTGAAACCGAAAAAAGTATCTAACGATATGAGGTGGTTCGACACGATTTGGTGTGGTGTGGTATTATTTAGGTGACATTTAGGTAAAACTGTGAGTGAATACAGATGGGAAAACAGGAGAATTTAGATGCCAGTCATCAAGTCATGTACCGTGTCTAGCGGTATAACCAAGGATGCGTTCTATGCCCCGCCGTGCGGTGATAGCGTCTTCTTGATCATTAAACAGACCTATTGTCTGCTTTCCACTATCTGTACCGATCTGTACAAGCCATTTGGTATTGGTAGAGCACCAACTTACGCCAGATCCACCGCTGGCATTATCACACCTAAGTTTTTGGTTTCTGGCGTTTTGTTTGGCAGTGCCATTGGTAAGATTGTTCCAACGATTATTCGTAGGATTCCCGTCAATATGATCGATGTAGTTAGGATCATTGCTTGTGATAAGTTTCCAGATAATGCGGTGCGAAAGATAGGTTTTACCGTCTATGGTTCCCCTCAAATAGCCGGTTGCTTTATGCAAGTTTGCGAGAGCTGGTTTACCTTCCCAACGGGCATTCCAGGCTTTGTCTTTGCGTCCTCGCCAGAAAAGCAACCCTGTTTTCTGCTCATAGTAGAGAAGCTCTTGAAGCCGGTTTTGAGGAGGCAGGTTTGTCATAACATTAATCCAGTAAATGGGGAGGTATTTTGAATGCCGGTAATCACATTTGCGTCTTCGAAAGGAGGCGCAGGAAAAACCACATCTGCAATCATCCTCGCAACCACATTGGCTCAGACCCAACGTGTATGCTTGATTGATGCTGACCCTGCACAGCGGCTAATGTCGTGGGCCAATAAAGGTCAGTTACCAGACAATCTCAAGGTATTTTCTTCCGAAGGGGAGAGGCACATTCATGATGAGATCGATCGAGGTAAGGCGGAATACGCCTACACCATTGTAGATCTTGAAGGGGCAGCAACCAGATTGAATGCTTTCGCCATGGGCGAGAGTGATCTGGTGATCATCCCAATGTCAGACGAACAGCCCGATGCAGAGGGAGCCATCGAGACACTCTCTCAGCTGCTCTTAGAAGCCAAGGCCATGCGTAGGGAGATACCGGTAAGGATCCTTTTTGCACGTACCCAGGCGGCTGTAAAATCACGGTTAGAACGCTCTCTGAACGATCAGGTCCGACAAAAGATAGGCAGCTTCACAACTGAGCTGCACAGACGGACTGCATATTCATCTCTGCACAGCATTGGTGGCACGCTCTACGACATGGAACAGAGCGAAGTCACTGGGGTAGCCAAGGCCATTCTTAACGCTGAGCTCTTTGTTGAGGAGCTGCACAGAGCAATGGAATGGATCCAAGAGATCACCAAGAGGGAGACCAACAATGTCGCATAAACCTTTGAACTTCACGCCGCTTGATACTGCCACTACCGAACCAACAAAACGCTGGAAAAGTAGGGAAGCACCAAAGACGATGCAGACCTCATTGAGAATGCGGCCGGAAACCTATGATGAGTTTAGGATGATGTGTCTGCATGAGAGACGTACCAATGGTGAAATGCTTGAGGTGTTGATGAACCACTACAAGAAGACCGGTACACCAGACATCCAAAGGTGAAGAATATGGGGAGCCTTAGTCGGCTCCTCTATCCTGCCTTCGTATTTACGTAAGACAACAGTGTCTTTGGAAGATCAGAAAGCATGACAGGCAGAAGGGGAAGTTGGAATCGGCCGGCAGCTTCATGATGTGCATGCGCTACAGCTTTCTGAGCTTCTTCTGATGTGAAGAGCTTAGCGTCACTGATGTGAACAGTGTAGGACGTTGGCAAGGTACGAACCCAGGCATTCATAGGGATAGACCACAGCAAGTAGGTTTTCATATCTGACATATGCGTTCTCTTTTGTTCATGGTTCATAGATTCAGTGCTTGAATCCACAAAATAAATCAGTGGGTTAACCTCTCAAATGTGAGAGACATGGGGAGTCTGGTGAGGAATATGGGGGGAAAGGTGAGAGATGTGGGGAACAAAGGTGAGGTATCTGGGGAGATTACTTCAGCTGTTTGAGTCCATTTCTCGTCACTCTGTTGAGGCTTGGTGATGGTTCCAACACCAAAGAAACCTGATCAGATATACGTGCTCTTCGACCAACCTTAGATCGTTGAAGCTCTTGCCATGCAGCTTTCACTTCATCTTTGTCTTTGAGCCACCAACCGATACGTAGATGGGTGACTTTGTTGCCTGTCTTGATGGGCAAGACACTGATGTTGAACTGAGCCAAAGCATTGAGCTCTTGGGAGATTGGCTTGATGACATGCTTGTTGAGATCGGAGAACCTGGGATATTTGGATCCTTCTACACCAAGCATGGCACGCATCTCTTCGAGCGTAAGTACCTGTGAGGTTTTGTTTGTAAGGCCTGCCCATTGAGAGACATGCTCATAGAAGCTGATGCTGTACTTTGATGAGAGAGCCACCAAGACAGGAAGTGAGATCTTTCCCCAGATGGTAGAGTTTCTGAGGATGTTCACGAGACGCTTATCAAAGCTGTAAGTGAGGACACCGGCAGGACGGGTAGGGGAGTCCATGTCATTGCCACCCAGGAACTGAACACGGGTGGTTGATCCATCTGGATGCTTGACCGTTATCAGCGCCTGCATAAGGGCAACCACAGCTTCCTCTACCACATCATAGCCTTTGTGGTTCGAAGCAATGAGATCGTCTATTTCGATGGTGTAATCACGTCCTTCTTCAATGCCTTGTTGATGGGCATTGTGCCAAAGCAATGTGATCGATCGACGGGCATTCAAGCTGAGTGCTTGATGTCCTGTGATCTGGATCAACTCAGAAGGTTTGGTGGCATGATCAGCTCTGGGAGTGAGATCAATCACCAACAAAGGTTCGGTCTTTTTGGTCATCAGGGGAGGATAAAGTGAGTCTGGGGAAAGTGAAAGTAGCTAATGCTGTTGGTTCACTTTCCCCAAATTCCTCACCTTTAGAAAAAAGATCTCTCCTCTAGTAGGTATCGGGGTTAGCGATGAAGAGAAGAGATCAGGTGCCTGTGCTGGGAGGGTCGGTAAGGCACAGGTGATAAGTTAAGTTACGTGATTTTCGTTGGGGATGGTCTTACGAAATTGGATCCATCCTGAGAGGTTGCCGTGAAGGTCAGCTTCATCCCAATTTCCGTATTCTTCAGAGAAAACATCAGGTGTAGCTTGGTGCTCCAGAGGAGAGGCATGCACACGGTCAGAGCTGACCAGCATGTCATACCGTTCAAGCTCCCGCTCATAGGATGCATCACCGTCAAAGGGCTTGTAGGAGATGCGTGCACAGCGAGCAGATGAGAGTTTACAAAGCATGACATGAGACGGGGTTCGTCCATCATTATACTCATTCTCAACTGTGTCTCGATCAGCTGGTATGATGTAAGGTGTATGCCACTCACCTGGCTCCAGGATTTGCACTTCAGCATCAACGATCGCCTGTTTGACCAGACGTGCCAGATCCTGAAGATGAGGCTCTGCATCAGCATGATCACGGAGCCATAGGAAATTATTCCAATCACATGAGGTGATCAGTGTGTCGATCCAAGAGAAGGGCTCTAGCAAACGGTTTGGAATCTGCTTGTGATATCCGGCATTCATAAAGGCTTCAGCGGTACTGACCGCAAAGTCACGGGCTTCTAGCCACGCTTGCTCACGAGTCAGAAAAATCTCACTTTCATAAGCATCTGGGTGGCTTGCTTTAACAAGCTCGTTACATTTCTCACTGGCCTGCATACCCTTCTGGTTCTTGCCCCAGTGCCAAGGGATGAACGGCATGGTAGTGCATTCCAACAGCATGGTCTTGACTGGTACAGCACGAGAGCTGCGAGCGTTCCGTGAGAACACCCGATGGGTCATGATCTCGCCATGGATGATCCGCGGATAGCGCATACGGATGGTGTAGAGGGGTGGTCCTTGGTCATCGCCAGCTGCATTGACAGCACGCGAGGCCAGGATCACTTCGACCTGCATCTGAGGCTGGCCTGGATGCGTGAAGGTTTTGTAGGTCATCATATTCATCTGACGAGTTCCATTCTGAAATATGTGTAGGGAATATTTTCCCAAGGAACTGGGCCTTCAGGCACATGAAACTCATTGGGGATGACGTAGAAATATGGCTGACCATCTTCCACTTTGTTTGGAGTGAATTCTGACAAGACGTAGCGTTCATCTTCATCGGAACCACCAAGCCATTCGTTGATGTGTTTGATGTAGCGCTCAGTGGCATATTTGTAGTCTTCTTGCGCACGGCTACGGATCATCCAATCAAGGCTTATGCCATCATCAGTGTCCCACTTGAAGTAATAGAGGGTCATTCTGCTGGTTCCTCAGAATATTTGTAAAATTGCAAAACCGCATCATAATCTCCCATCTTAGGGGAGAGTTGCCAGATGGGTATGTTGAGTGAATCATCCCGTACTAGGATACCTTGCTCAGCCATCATGTTGAGTGCTTCACCAGTGCTGGAACGTAGGCTTGAAGAGGTACGCTCAAGACGCATACAGATATCTGTTGTGGTTCTTGGTCTGGTGTCTTTCATCACATCAAGGATACGGCTTTTGAGATGGGACGGACGACCACGTTCATTGATAAGATTTTGCATATGTTTTCCCGACTTAGAATTTGAAAAAATTTCTCAAGCGGAGATGTGATTGATCTCACGCTTGAGGTAGTTGGGCAGATTCTATGGTTTGAGGGGAGATGCTTCGAAGACTGACTCTACAGGCTGATCAGATTGGTTCTGATACTTTCCATCATAGGCAGCAGTCTCAATGACTTCGTGAAAAAGGATCTGGGCAATACCACAGCCAGCAGGCAGGTTCAGAGGCTCTCTGCCGTGGTATACAAGCTCAAGCGTGAGGTAGCCTTCCCACCCTGGCTCGATGACTGTGTTGAACACTGAGAGGCCTTGTCTGGCCCATGTGGACTTGTCGTGAACCACACCAAGAAGATGGCTGGGCATCTGAAACTTCTCGATGGCAGAAGCGATGGTGAAATTCTTCTTCTCATGAGTTGCATGATCAACGCTGACACAGATGGCTTGATCGTAGTTGGGGAAGAACCGGACGTTCTGTTTGAGCCGGATGTCATACCCTGCTTCCGCTAGACCATGGCTGACGCCATGCTCTCGCTCTTTGGTATTAAGCATGTCTTGAATGGGGGCTGCTTTGAGCAACCTCTGACCGTTGATAATCATATGAGTTCCCGAAAATGTGTTTGCCTGTGTTGACACCAAACCACACCACCACACACCGAATCAAGGTTTAATTGACTCAGCGTGTAGGGGAGATTTAGTAGAGCATCAGACCAAGATCAGGCTGAGCACTCCATTCTGTGTTGTAGGTAGGTAAGCCCTGTAGAGGCTCAGCTTCGTTGTCTAGGTAGATCCAAGTACAGCCTTGATCTCGAGCCATTGCGACCAACAAAAGAAGGTCTTTGTGGATGATCTTGGATGTATCTGTTTTGGGATCTGGAGGGACTGCGATCCAGCATCCAAAGCAACTGGCATAGCTGGATACACCAATCATATCTTCTTCAATTTTTACCATAGTGAGAGGTGTAATATTTAGAAGAGAACCATGTAAAAATTGTTCAATCATAAAAAGGTTACTCGTTACTGATGTGGATCTGTTTACCAAATGGGGTCTGTGCTGTTGGGTTACCAACAACAACCCACAAAACAGGAACACGGGGGTTTCTGGTCATTGGAGAACACCAAAGATCTGAGAAGATGACAGCTGCAGTTGGCTTACGCTTAACAATCTCAGCATAGACATCTTCAAGGCAGGTGCCTCCTCGACCTTCTACAACAATCTCTGAAAACTTGTCGTCTTGAGCAAACTCATAGATGTCACGAATGCTTGTATCAAACGTCATGATGGTGAGTTGTTTGGGACGCAAGGTTTTGTGGATATGTTTGACTTCAGAGTTGAAGCGCACAATGTCCTCATCCGAGACTGATCCAGATACATCGAAGAAGTAGAGGAGATGTTCGAGACCATTCTCTCCCATAAGGGAAGGGAGATATATGTCTTCGTAGCGACGTGATGGACGCTTCCATGAGTAGTCATCGTTGCTCAGATCAGTGAAATACCGGTTCAGCAAAACTTCCCATTTGAGGACAGGGTTGAGAAATGAGGAAACCGAAAGGGTGACTTCTCCAGGCAATGTGCCGGCATCTTGAGCAGCTTTAGAAGCCTGAATGGCTTGGATCACTTTGGTGATGATCTCGTAGCCTTTTCCTTTTTCAGGTTCCAGCAAGTCAGACCCCCATTCAGAAGGTGCAGGCTTTCTGTGTGGTTCTTTTTGGAGGAGTTCGTAGATCTGCTCAGTCGACATGTGATCCAAGGAGTGATCAATGTAGCCTTGAACAGGGATACCACTGAAGTCAAAGCCGTTGTTTTCCATATCGTTATTGATGACATAGTCACAGGCGATGTTCCAATCTTCTAGTTCATGATCACCCATGCGGCCAAAGTGATCTCGTCCTGTATGCCAAAGCTCATGTGCCAAGAGAGTGACACGGCCGGAAGGTGTACAGTCCAGATAGAAGTTTGGATTGAAGGTGATTGTGGAACCATTGTTCTGGGCAGTTTTTACTGTGTGATCCCATTTGTACGTATGGCTACAAACAAGAGAACCAAGGAAACCAGCTTGGTGTTTGAAGAAGAGCTGGCCCTTGGTTTTGGAGAGCAT
>Ga0208134_1001380_pt1 | contig 14039 bp, 10 predicted proteins | sample VirMetDEL_Mar_31_FD_184515 | JGI IMG/M metagenome (GOLD analysis project Ga0208134, IMG submission 184515) | Aqueous microbial communities from the Delaware River and Bay under freshwater to marine salinity gradient to study organic matter... | ecosystem: Environmental > Aquatic > Marine >... | reverse complement strand
GAGTCTGTCGAACGGTGGGGCCTGGCGGATAAAGATGGGCGAAGAACAGGCGGCGGGGTGCTTGCAGCCGGCGTGGGAGGCCCAATCACAGGGCGAGGTGCCCATATTTTGCTGATTGATGACCCTGTGAAAAACCGCGAGGAAGCAGAGAGCACCACAGTGCGAGAAGCGACCAAGGCATGGTACTCATCCACGGCATACACACGACTCGCCCCCGGCGGCGGCGTTCTTGTGATTCAAACACGTTGGCATGATGACGATTTATCAGGCTGGCTCTTGCGCGAAATGGAAGACGCCGAGAAAGAGTTCAATGAGACGGAAGTGTGGCCAGAGGATTCTGACCGATGGAAACATTTGGACTTCCCGGCGATCGCAACGCACGACGAGGAATACCGTAAGGCGGGAGAAGCTCTGCACCCTGAGCGCTACCCGCTTCCTGCACTCCGCAAGATCAAGAAGACACTTGCTCCTAGAGACTGGGCGGCACTGTATCAGCAGAATCCCCAGGTTGAGGAAGGTGCCTATTTTTCCAAGAATATGGTACGCTACTACAAGTCCGTCCCGAAGTACTTAGATATATATGCTGCGGGCGATTTGGCTATTTCTAAGAAAGAGCAAGCCGACTACACGGTGTTTCTCGTAGCTGGCGTTGATGACCAGGAAAACATCTACATGCTTGATTCTTACAAAGGCCGATGGAATGCGGACGAAATTATTGATGTGATGTTCCAGATTCACAAGAGATGGAAACCACGTCGCTTTGGACTAGAGAAGGGCCACATCAGCATGACGATGGATGCCCCTCTCCAAAGACGCATTAAAGATGCGAAGATGTATGACTTGCAAGTGGAGGCACTGCCCCCCGGCAAGGCGGACAAGGAACTTAGAGCGCGATCCATCCAGGGCTTGATGGCGCTCGGAAAAGTGTTCTGGCCAGAAGGAGCCCTGTGGACAGACGACTTCTTAAATGAGATGTTGCGCTTTCCGAACGGTGTAAAAGATGACTGCGTAGACGCCGCTGCGTGGATTGGCAAAATGCTTGCCATCCAGGGATACATAGGAACTGGAAGGCCCAAGAAGAAAGATAAATCTTGGCGTAAGAAGCTAGCAGGGTATGTCTCAGGACATAAGGAATCCAATTCGCACATGGCGGCATAAAGTATGGCAACACTCATAACGACCAACGAGTTTGGTGGCGACGCAGAGAAGCTTGATAAAGACAACTCTCCTGCTTACTCCCCTGAAGAGGTCGATAAGGTAAACCAACAGTGGGCAGCGTATACCAGAGCACGGGACGCTGGCCATTTAGATTGGGTCGAACAAGCACGTAAGTTTGACAACTTCTACGTCGGCGAGCAGTGGGCAACAGAAACGCAGCAAACACTCGACGCACAAAAACGACCTCATCAAACTATTAACCTGATTCTGTCAACGGTCAATGCCGTTGTAGGCGAGTACATTAAGTCTCGCCAAGATATCTCGTTTGTGCCACAGGGCAAAGGTGCCAACCAGGATACAGCCAAGTCATTGCGATTCCTGTTCAAACAGATAGCGCTTAATAATGACTCAGAAGCCAAAGAGCAACAGATGTTCCTGGATGGATTAATCCAGGATCGTGGGTACTGTTACTACTACATGGACTTCTCTGATTCCACAGAAGGCGAGATAAGAGAGCTAATTCTCGACCCTACTGATGTCATTCTTGATGCGGGAGCAAAAGAGTATGACCCCGACACCTGGGCGGAAGTGTTCATAAGCCGATGGCTAACTCCTGAAGAGATTGGAGCTTTTTATGGGCCAGAATACAAAAACAAAGTCGACCTGGCTGCTGCTAGTGGAACTTTTGGGCACGATTCACTTGAATGGGAAGCCCCTAACTTCAGTGGAGACCACTACAATAGCGAAATCTTCTTCCAGAGCTCCGAGGAAGAGGTCAAGCGAGTCAAACGTGTCCGCGTCATTGAACGACAGTATCGAAAGTTAGTCCGCACACCTTATTTTGTTGACAACACCACTGGCGACATGCGCCGAGTACCTGAAGGTTGGTCAAAGGAAGAAACCGAAGCCTTCCAGATTAAGATGCGAGGTGAAATCGGTGTGATGTGGAAGCCTGAGCGTAGAGTACGGGTAACCATCACCGCGGACCGTTGTTTGTTGCACGATGGCTGGTCGATATTCAACAAGATCTCGATCATCCCATTCTTCCCCTTCTTCAGACGCGGCAGGCCGTTTGGTCTGGTTCGCAATTTGATCAGCCCACAGGAAATGCTCAACAAGGTAACATCACAGGAACTGCACGTAGTCAACACGACTGCAAACAGTGGGTGGATGTTTAAGACAGGCACGCTTGTCAACATGGACGCAGATGACCTTGTGCAGCAGGGCTCAAAAACTGGCCTTGTCCTGGAATGGCAGGGCGACGCAGCTCCAGAGAAGATCCAACCTAATTCAGTTCCGTCAGGCTTGGATCAGATTTCAGCGAAGTCTGGAATTTATTTCCGGGAGATCTCTGGTGTAAACGAAGCTATGCTCGGCACCCAACGCTCCGACTCATCAAAGGCGATCGACTCACAGCGCCAAGGTGGCATGGCGCAGCAGGAAATCATATTCGATCACCTAAATTACACACGGAAGCTGAGAGCACGATTTATGCTCGAGGCAGTCCAAGCGTATTATACCGAAACACGATTGCTCACAATCTTCGAGAAAAATGAAGACGGCGATGATGTGCAGCAAGAGCTAGAAGTAAACCAGCCGTACGAGCAGATTGATCCTGAGACACAAGCAGTGATTGAGGAGATCAAGAATGACCTCACCATGGGTGAGTACAATGTCACGGTCACAAATATTCCTCGTCGTGATACTTACGATGAGGCTTTGTTTGAACAGCTGGCAAAGTTGCGCGAAATTGGCGTACAGCTACCAGATCACATTCTTATAGAAAACTCTCAGCTGCCAGATCGCAGAGATGTGTCAGAACAGGTCAAGAAGATACAAGGCCTGGCCGCGCCGACTCCAGAAGAGATCGAGCGCGCGCAGATACTCGACGAAATGCAGATGCGCTTACTGAACGCAGAGATTATGGAGAAGGAAGCACAAGCCGCAGAACGTCAGGCGAAAGCGCAGTCCTTACAAGTTGATGCGCAAGTAGCGATGATTACACCAGAGCTCGAGCAAGCCAAAGTCGGAATGCAATACAGGATGGAGACAGAGAAACTGCAGGCCGAGGAGCGTATGAATACTATGGATCTTATGGCTAGGATACAGCTGATGCAGCAGAAAAACTCTGGTGCGTCAAACGTGGCTACTATACAATCCGCAACTAAACGTGTAAGCGATGCCCTACAACGGCAAGCATCAATGGAAACAGCGCTAATCAACGCTTCCACGAAGGAGAAACCCAGCGATGGCCCTAAGAAAGCCTAAGTCACCAGAGAAAAAGCTTGAACGTAGCAAGCCCTTTACGGAGCCTAAAGCCATTAAGGACTTGAAGGAGCGCTTGAAAAAGCGTAATGAAAAACAGAAGCCAATAAGTAAAGGTATCCGGGCACCTAAAGCCTGATAATCGCCCTCGAGGGCGTAAAACACAACTAGGAGCTATTATGTCTAGCGCAGCAGAAGACCGGGGTGACGATCTTGCCCCCGATGCAACCCTCGCGGTTGATATCCCCAACGAAGACGAACGTACTGCCGAACAATTAGAATATTTTGGTGGCGACCCAGAAGACCTCGACAAAGAGGACTTTTCAGCTGTTGATAGGGGTGACGATATTGATCCCCCGGAGTTAATGGAAGATGCGGAAGAAGAGCAAGCCACAGAAGATGAGGAAGGGCCTACCGAAGACGAGTCCCTCGACGATGGAGAGGTTGACAGTGACCCCGATTCCGAAGAAGTTGTGGAGGACGATGAAGGAGACGATGGCGAAGACGATGACAGTGACGTGGCCGAATCAGATGCTGGAGACCCCAGCCAGCAAAAGGATTCTGATGCGCGCGATCAGCGAATCCCGCTCAGTCGATTCAACGAAGTAAACGAACGTATGAAGCAGGCCGAACAACGGCTTGCAGAGCTCGAAAGAAATGAGGTTGCTGCTGAAGAGGTTGTGAAGGGAACATACGACTTCGATCAGGCTGAAGAAGAATACACTGAGCTACTTCTCAACGGAGACACTAAGGGCGCAGCAACTAAGCGCTCAGAAATTCGTAGCGCAGAACGTGAATCATTTTTGGTAGAAGCCCAACAGTCAACACAGCAGACTATCACCCAGGATGCAGTTGCTAGTGAGTTGAACTCCTTGGCAGACCAGGCTGCAGAAATGTACCCTATATTTAAGGATACCCACCCTGACTTTGACGCAGATGCAACTCAGAAGGTGCTGACGTTTATGCGCGGATACATGTCCGATACGGCTAATCCCATGCAAGCTTCTGACGCATTTGTTGCAGCACTAGCGGACGGCATTTCGTTGTATGACCTGGATTCCACGTATGGATATAACCAGGAAGAAAGTGATTCAGCTCCCAAGGATCCAAAAAAGGCTGCTCCGAAGAGAAAGACAAAAGAGAAGATCGGTGTCGCTGCAAAGCAAGCCAGGTCACCGGCCGGCGCAGGCAGAGCATCTATGGATGCAGGGGCGAACGTACCCGACGTTGATAAGATGAGTGATGCTGAGATTGAAGCGTTACCAGCCGAAACATTGGCACGCCTTAGAGGCGATTTCATGGATTAGTTGCTAAGGGGTCGGCAAGCCTCCCTAGGGCCCCCTTGTGGGGCCCTTTGTATATGCGCTATAATCCAGGTTCGTGGATGGCACCACGTAAAACATTTCGCCGGAGTCGTCCTCCTTAATAGCGTCACACGCCTCGGCAGGCGAAAGAAGCCAAAACTAAACCCGGCCAATAATGGCCAACTTTGTTTTTGTTCCGTTAAATGTGATGTCTCTAGGAGGAAACTTAATGACTGTCACCAATTTTAACGCGCTAACATCAGAGCAGAAGACCGTATGGTCTCGTGATGTTTGGAAGCAAGCTCGTAACCTGAGCTTTGTATCCAAATTTACGGGTCGTGGTCCAAACTCGATGATTCAGCGTATTACGGATCTTACGAAGTCTGAGAAGGGAACTCGCGCAGTAATTACTCTGGTAGCTGATCTTGAAGAAGACGGCGTGGCAGGCGACAACCAGTTGGAAGGCAACGAAGAAGCAATCAAGGCTTACGATCAAGTAATCCAGATTGACCAGCTTCGTCAGGCTAACCGACATAAAGGTCGTCTTGCTGATCAGAAATCTGTTGTGAACTTCCGTGAACAGTCTCGTGATGTCCTAGCTTACTGGCTTGCAGATCGCATGGACCAGTTAGCATTCTTGTCTCTATCTGGTGTTGCGTATAGTAATACGAACCGTGGTGCAGCTCGTACAAGTTCGACCTTTGCTGGTCTGGATTTCGCGGGTGATATCGCAGTTCCGTCTGCTCAACGTCACTATCAGTGGGATGGCGCAGCTTCTAATCTAGTAGCAAGCTCTCTTGGCACACTAGCACTCGCTGACGACACTCCGTCGTGGGCTATGCTTGTTGAAGCAAAAGCTCTTGCGAAAGAGAAGTACCTTCGCGGTATTAAGGGTCCAGGCGGCATGGAGTTCTACCATGTCTTTATGACTCCTACCGGGATGGCTAAGCTGCGTCAGGATGCTGACTATCTTGCGAACGTCCGCAATGCTGGTGTACGTGGCTCTTCGAACGAACTGTTCAAGGGTACGGACACTGTCATGGTCGATGGCCTCATGATTCACGAATATCGTCATGTATTCAACAACTCTGCACTGCCTGATGGCTCTCGTGCAGGTGCGTCGAATGACGTAACGTATCAACGTACGCTGTTTGCGGGTGCTCAGGCACTTGGCATGGCTGACATTGGTGCGCCGGAGTGGATCGAGAAAGGCTTCGATTACGACAACCAGCAGGGCATTAGCATCGCTAAGATGTTTGGCTATCTCAAGCCGCAGTTCTACTCCAACATTGATGCATCAACGCAAGACTTCGGTCTGTTGGTCATCGATAATGCTATTGGAGGTAACGACTAATGAGCGTTTTAACTGATGCACGACAAAAGGTCTGCTACGCTATCGTAGAAGTCGGATTCGCTGATGTTGCCACCACGGCAGCTGAAGTACCGGTGCTTGACCTTCCACAGGGTGCGACTGTTGTTGATATACAGCTCGTCGTAGATACTGCCTTTGCGGGTGGCACTACGCACGATTTGGATATTGGCGACGTTACGGATCCTAACCGCTACACGCAGACGATCGCTGAGATTGACGCTCCTGGCATTCCGGCTAATCCGCCGGCAGTCAGTGGTTTCGAGACCACAGCCGCTGAGCCTCAGATTTCGGTAACGCCTACCCATACGGGTGGCTCGCCGACTTCTGGTGCCGCACGGCTTATCGTCGGCTATCTTGAAGCAGGACGCCATGACGAAAACTTCGGTGACGGAGTTGAGTTCGCAGGGTCTCCGGCTTAACCGGCTGCTACCTGTAGGTCCAGCCTACCCCCTCCGGCCTTCTTGGTCGGAGGGGTCTTTTTGATTAAAAGGAGAAGCCCCGATGAAGGGACTCAAGATTCCAGACCAACCGGTACTAATGCAGACTAACCGAGATTACCGTCTCTCTAGCCTCAATGGCTACGTTGTAAACTTCCGCGCAGGCCAACCATGCAGGGTTCCCCCAAATGCTTATTTGGAGGCTGTTAGTGTTGGAGCAGTTATGTGCGATGACCAGCCTGAAGTGGAACCAGAAGAGATAACAGAGAGGCCAAGCATCGCTGAAACTGCTAAACTAGAGGCGGAAGCAAAGCTTGGCTATATACAGCAGGCTTGCCTCAAAGTGATGGCAGAAAACGATACAAGTTTATTGAAAACAGACGGCTCGCCAAAGGTAATTGCTGTAATAAGCGCCTTAGAGCCACAAGCACCCCGACCGTCTGCTGCAGAGATTCAGCAGGTGTGGGATCTTATGCAAAGGGACATGGATTTGGCTGAGGACTAATGGCTACTGCACAGGATATCTTTGATGAAACGCGTCGCATCATTCATGACGAAGAAATTGGTAATTACCGATGGGCAGATGCGGAACTCATTGACTATTTGAACGCTGGAACGCGTCAGATCGTTGTCCTGTTGCCAGAAGCTAACTCAATTGAATCTATAGAAGATACCGGACTGTCCCGAGTGGCACGCCAAGTGTTGCCGGCTGGGGGGATCAAATTTATTCGCGCTGGTAGGAATTACGCGGATGACGGAACTACGCCACAAGGGACTGTCAGGTATGTCGAGAAAGACGTATTAGATACGTATGACTTAGATTGGGAATACACGTTAGCCACTGGCGTTGTCGATGGCCCTAACTATTTCCAGCACTATTGTCACGACAGTAGAGAACCAAAAACGTACTTTTTATATCCGCCTCCCGCTGCGGACAACAAAAGACTGGCAGTGGTGTACTCAGCTGTGCCCACAGCTATTACTGCCGTCGGCAATACTTTCCCCCTGGATGATGAGTACATCAACGCAGCCATCCAGTATGTGACTTATCGAGCACTTACCAAAGAGTCTGTACAGACACTGCCAAGTGCATATCGAGCAGAATTGTGGCAGAATTTCCTTCAGGCTTTGGGCCTACAACGAGCAGCTTCAACTGAGGTTAGCGCGGAAATGAACAGACCCCCGGACGGTGATTAATGACTGCTATTGCATCTGTATACCCAAAGGTTCGCATTGAAGCACCAGGCGCGCCAGAGCCACTTATCGCAGATGTGGTTGGCGACGCGATGCGCGACTTCTTCCGAGACACAGAGGTATGGCGACACACCACATCTCCCCTCCTCGACTGGACAACAGGAGCAGTTTTCCCTGCCCTAACCCCTGGCGCTGAACTTCCTGCCGACACACGCGTAGTGCGCGTGGACGAGGTAAAGTATGCAAACGACGGCACCAACTTGAAGTCAATTTCGTTTAGCACAAGAAGTCAGCTCGACGGGGAGTTCCCAGATTGGGAAGTACGAACCGGTACTAGCCCACAACGTTGGACAAACGATGGCAACGCAGGATCTCCACGTATAGTTCCTATTGCCGATGCAGACGTCCTCAGCTCCCTGCAGATCCGTGTGGTCGTGTCCCCGATAAGTACTATGACCGACGTGCCTGATTGGTGGTACGACGAGTTTCATGATATATGGCGCTTCGGTGCTTTAGCCAGGCTTCTTAAAATGCCGGGGCGGGATTGGACAAACCCACCACTTGCGCAGTATTACATGGCATTGGAACGCGAAGGAGTGAAGATGGCCAAGAGCCGGGGAGATGCGGAGTTCGGAACCCCGAATCGCACGATGTCCTATGGAGGGATAGGCGGCTCCACATATGTCCGCTACGACGACTACGGGCGATAACCATGGCTGGGTTCCGATTTAATGTATTCAAGGGTATTCGCCCAAGAGTTTCGAAGCGTAAGCTTCCAGACGGCGAAGCACAAACTGCAGAGAATGTTCGCCTAGGCAGTGGCGACCTCGAGGGGTGGCGGCAAAACAAGCTGGTAACAGCCACTAACGATCCGTATCAGACTCGTACTGTATTCTTGTATGAGGACACGTCCGCAGATCTAGCATACTGGTTCCAGTGGACAGACTTTGTTGATGTGGCGCGCGGCCCAATCAAGGGCGATTCGTTCGACCGGGTGTATTACACCGGCGACGGCACGCCAAAAATGACATACAACACGATCCAAAGTGCGCCTCCATACCCTTCAACGGCGTATGAACTTGGCGTACCCCAACCGCTTACACGCTTGACGACAGCAGGACAACTATTACCAGAAGATGTCCCAGCTAATATCCGACGTACATCTTCTGATCCAGGCACACGGCCACAGACAGGTCAGTTTGAGATCGTAAATGTTGACTTTACTGAATACCCAGGAACGGGTACGTCGAACGACACATGGCGGCTAGCGGCCGGCGCACTTGGCGACATCTCGTTTCAGTTAGAAGTCGGCGACACGTTGAAAGTCTTAAGTATAGTCGACGCCGACACACTCACTCTTGGAAGTGCCACCGGCACTGGCGCTGTTGCCGCTACTGCGCAGAACGATAAGACTTCTGTAAACTACTGGCATCCCATGGACGAGCAGGGGTCAACACAGCTCGCCGACTTTATCGGATGGCGTATCCCTGATGGCATGGAGGTGACGATTTCTAATCACCGATTGCGCGAGGGCGACGTGATCCGCATCACACGCCTCGACGCTTCTTACGGGCTAAGTTGGTCGTGGGCACTTACCAGTGACTTGTTTGAGTTATCCCCCACCGGCGGAACAGGCACCTGGGGCGTACCCTTTCTGGACGACGACAATGTTACCCGACATGAGAACGTACGACTCGGCAGGTCGGCTGACGGTGCCACTAAGTTTGAATTAGGTGGTGGATTCTACTATGACGTTGACCGGGCTAGCTCTGACAATGACATCCTGGAAGATCGCACATACGTGTATACGTACGTCTCGGCAGTAGGCGAAGAGGGCCCACCCTCTAAGCCTTCCCAGTTAGTACAGGCACTCGATGGAGATGCAGTTACCTTAACCGGATTTGACCTGGCACCCACTGGCTTTCGGAATATAGATCGCATTCGCATCTACCGCACGAATGCAACCGCGGTCGGCACCGAGTATCAGTTTGTCAAGGAAGTTACCATTGCGCAGGTCATCTCGGATGGAGGAGCGGTCGACACTGTTTCAGCTGCTGAGCTGGGAGAGGTGATATTCAGTTCAACCTGGTTCCCCCCTCCTGTTGGGATGCAAGGCATAGTAGGTATGCCTAATGGCATGATGGTTGGATTTGAGGGCAAGAACATTTATTTTGCCGAGCCATTCCAACCACACGCTTACCCACCTGAATATGACCAGGCAGTTGATTATGAAGTGGTTGCACTTGCTCCATTTGCCAACTCTGTTGCGGTGCTAACGACAGGCACCCCGTACCTTATTACCGGGTCACATCCTCGGAATGCAAACATACGTCCATACAAGATCAACCAGGCGTGTATGTACAAAGAGTCTGTCGCCACAGCAAACGACAAAGTCTACTATGCATCCCCTGACGGACTGGTTGAAATCGGCGTAAACGGCGCACGGATTACAACAAATCGCCACGTTTGGAAGAAGGAGTGGGCGGATTTTCAGCCGGAGCTGATGGTCGGCGAGTTCCACGATGATAAGTATTACGGTTTTTTTGGGGCAGACAACACAGTTATCCCTCAACCCACTGGCTCGGTGGTAGCCACCGGAACACTGGTGACGGACGCAGAGACATTTGAAGCAGAGATAGTGGCCGGGGGCAAAACGCTTATTCTCACGCTGACCAACGATACGTGGGTGACAGCAGGTGCCACGTTTGATTCAGTCCGCGATGACATTCTTTTCAGCATAACCTCAAACAACAATGAAGCCTTGGGGTGGAACAACCAGGTCACCAATATACCAACAACGGATGTCGTACGCACAAGTGACACAGTGGTTACTATTACTTTGTCGGCCCTATCAGCTTACTCGATCACGGAAGCGGAGATACTTAGTATACGTGCCCCCGCATTAGCGCTTACAGGGCAGTCGACGTTAGTAGCGGAAGATACAGCCATTCTTTACAACGATAGCATCTACGCTACCGAGGTAGTCGTTACCACCGGATGGTCGGTAAGTGGCCCTGACGGCAACGTACCAGAGGTGTTTGTGTCTGAAGAGAACATCGAGAATTGGGCCCGCATCATTGCACCGAGCGGCATTGACCCAGCCAACGCTGTTAACCTGCGCGATGCTGCTTACCACAAGACATTGGGCAGATGGGCCGTGGTTGGGGAAGGATCTCTACAAGCTGATAGGACATATATTTATTCGTCGGATGACATTAGAGACTCTAACTCCTGGGTGGAGCGCCTCTCTGACTCACTGCCCCGTCCACGTGTCGCGTTGTATGAGGACATCACCGATGCCATCTTCGTAGGTGGCGATGGATGGATACGCACCTCTAATGATTGCATAAACTGGGGGCTCACGCCTCTCCCCGGATCGACTCAGGGCAAGCAGCTTATGGGCCTGGTCCGTTCGCCCGGCGCAGCAGTAGGAGGCATTCCCTATGTCTATGGGGCATTCGACGATGATAAGCAAGTGGTTCGTAGTGCGCGCATTGACACCAGTCCACTTTCCACAACATGGACAGTTATCGACACACTGACCGGGGCAGGAGCTGGCGTCACTGCAATTTGCTCAGGCGATGGGGCTGTTTTTGTCTGCGAAGGTACGAAGCTTGGGTACTATGCTCAAGGTGGGACCACATACACGAACATTGGATCCCTCACAGGAAGCATAGTTGACATGGCTTACGGCAACGGCCGGCTGGTGGCGATCACAGATAACGGGTCTGTTCAGTATGCGGACTCCCCAAATATCCTCACGATCGGCAATTGGTCAGCGCAAGCGGCAGCGATAGACGGCGGCGTAGGAGCTGGCGATACTTGTAGAATTGAATGGGCCGATGGAGACGACACCAAGATTGGCTACGGCTTCGTGGTTACGTTGTCTGGCTTCAACGGCAACCCAGGCGACTATCAAGTCTATACCAGCCCTGATGCAGTAACCTGGACGTTACGTGAGACTGTTGCAAACACACAAGATGCGTTTGGTGTAGGCGTTAAATACCCAGAGACAGATCTCGACGGAGGCGCTGCCAGTACGGGCGTGAATTTGAGTGGTGCTTCAATCCAGTTCTTTTCACGAATCCTACCAGCACCCGTCACACGGTTAGTTGTCGGGTCGGACGGCAGAATGTTCAAGCAGAACCTCGGGCTGTCTCCAGTGCAGATATCCCCATCCACCGACTGGATCATACCGAACTTCGCTGCTGATACGTTATACGAGTTCCGGGTCACGAATGTAGTACCACTTACCGGTCTAGGAGCCGTCTTTGCCGAATCGCCAGGCACGGACGGGAACTGGTTTAACCTCGCCGGAGGAGACCTGATATGGTCTGTGCAAGACGCGACCTTCCGGTTTGACCTCGAGGTAAGGTATAATGGCGGCCCGACACTAAGCTCAGCACGCTACGTGCTTGCTTCGGAGGCGTATACTGACCCCCGTGACTTCACTCCAGGTGTGCTCTAATGGCAGGACTGATTGTATTTGACCCGGATAACGAAGAAGTCGGCCTTTCCACCGGAGACGACGTCGCGGTCAACACGTACCTAGACATTCAGAACGATAACTTGTACTTCACCGATGGACTGTCCATTTATTCGTGGGATAACGACCCCGACGGGTACAGGCAAACATACACCTGGCGCTCCGGCGAAATCCGTATGCCATCCCCCGTAAATATGGGAGCTGCGATTGTCGAGGCAGAACTTTACGCCGAAACCATAGGCGAAGTTATAGGGGACCCGTATATAGCCGATGTTGTTTTGTGCGCGGGGTTCGATGGCATAAACCTCGCAACAGCATACACGGAAGTTGCACGAGACGAACCTGGCGTATTCTTAGGCAATGCACAGCTTAATACCACAGTAAAAGCGGGAGGCACAGCCTCTTTACTGCTTGACGGCACTGGCGACGTCGTACAGTTTGGTCCAGACGCTGCTTCAGCAGCAGCATATACTATAGGCGCAGCTGGCACTGCTACTGTAGAAGGGTTCGTTAACCTCAGCCAATTGCCGTCAGCAAGTCAGCGGATGGCTATCATTGCGCATGACAGTGCTGATGTTGCGTCATTTTTTGTAGAGATATACAACAATGCGGGAACGTACCAACTCCGAGCTGATTTTGGTAACGGCAATTTTACCAACACCGCTATTACGATTACACCCTCAATAAATCAGTGGTATCACTTCGCAGTTCAGTTCGTTGCTAACAGCTTCATGGAATTTATGTGGACTGAGTACAATGGTGTTGGCAGCATTGGCGCTGCCATGACTAACTATGCCTTTATAGCAAAGCAAGGCAGTGGACCACAGACGCCGGACGACTTTGGGCCGATAATGACTATTGGTGGTCGTACAGACGGCACAGTTGGTCGCGAGTTCAATGGTCGTATTGATAGCATCCGGTTTACCAATGGTACTAGAAGATATACTACCGTAGGGAACCGATTGGTTCCTGACCCCGTCTACCCTAAAGTACTTCCTGTTGTGGGTGAGGACTACGATGTTATTTTCCGCCTATACTCCGAAGGAGTACTAAAGCATACACAGACTGTCGTGAACGATGAGCCTTTCAGGCTCCCCGGCGGGTACCTATCCAATATCTACTCAGTAGAGATTGAGAGTGCGCTCCCCGTTAATCGTGTCTCAGTAGCAGAGAACATATTCGAACTAGCGGAGGGATAAATGGCAATTGATTCCGTTGGGGCACGCTCGAAGCGACGTCGCCTACCTTCAGTCGATGTACCCAAAGTTCAAGACGACGAACTCCGGCGCTCCCTTGAGTCTCTCAAGGAGCACGTCCGTATGTACGAAGGCGACTCCGGCGCACCCAAAGAACGCTTTGTTACGATAGAAGAGCTCGAGAAAGCCGGGCTCATAGGAACTAAGCTACAAAATAACTTCGCCCTGATTGACTCGATTGCTGGTAACCCTGTGACTCAGGGTCAACAGTCTAGTAGCACGTCTCTTATATCTAACCAGGGCAGTTCAGGATCTGACACGCTAGAAGGCTTATCAGACACAAGCGTAGCTGGGGCCCCAGCAAATAGCTTTTTACAGCTGAAAAACGGCCAATGGGTAGGCACCTCTCTTTTTGCAGGCCAACATACGTGGACTACTAAGCAGACATTCGTCGACTGCATCCGCATTGCCGGCATCGATTCAGGATTCGTTGACTTCCAGCATGACAATACCGACCTGAATATAACTGGGAGTAGCACTACTAGCCTTAACATCTCCGGCATGGAGGTGACCCTGGACAATGCTAAGGGTATCAATTGGGGAACAACAGAGCTACTGATAAAAACG
>Ga0208134_1001376_pt1 | contig 14078 bp, 12 predicted proteins | sample VirMetDEL_Mar_31_FD_184515 | JGI IMG/M metagenome (GOLD analysis project Ga0208134, IMG submission 184515) | Aqueous microbial communities from the Delaware River and Bay under freshwater to marine salinity gradient to study organic matter... | ecosystem: Environmental > Aquatic > Marine >... | reverse complement strand
CGCCTTTCATTCTGTTAAGTGATTTTTGTCCCCAGTTGAATTTTTGCGCCATTTCGTCGTTGTTTTTACAAATTTAATTTTTTAATTCAAAAAAAAATAAAGTAATTTTTAACAATTATTGACGGTTGATTTTTTTAATAATTAATTTCTTTAAACCGGCCGTTTAAAGTTTCGAAGGTTGTTCGCATATCCCGTGGCAACATATCGATTCCGAACGCCCACATTTCAAAAATCGCCAATAAACGGCGCGTGTTGTTTTTATGACTTGTTGTGCTAAAGATTGAATTTATTCGATATTCAAAAGCCTTTACAACGTCGTATCTGAATTTTTCAAATAATTCAATTATATATTTGATGTCGTCTTCCGGGATTCCTTTTCCCCTCCATTCCTTTTCAATTGCTTCGATGTAATCAACGTGCATTTTTGTTTGCGCTTCGATTATATACATTTTAAATTCGTCCGATTTCATCGATTCAATGTCTTGTTTCAATATATCGTTAAAACTATCGGAACAAACTTTGATTTTATGTTTTACAAAATCCTTACACATTTTACTTTTAGAAACGTCGAATTCCCCGTGCGTGTAAAATTTCATAAATGAAACCCTTTTTTCAACCCTTGCGCACGTATTAAAAACGTCGTGATGTTCTAAGGATTTAATTGTCAATTTGTTTTTTACGCTTAAAAATTTATTGACCCATTTCGGAATACTTTGTTTGAATATCCACATAAACGCCAACCCCAAAATTAAAAAGGCCGTAATTATTCCGCCCTCCAAATTTTCCGCCAATTCTTTTAAAACGCTTTCCATTCTATTAAATTAACAATTTGTTTTCAAATAGTTTTGTTTTGAATCCTTGTATTTCAATTGCAAAGGTGCAAAAGTTGAAATATCCTTGTAATCGATTGATTCCATCGAGTCAAAAACAACCGACTTTTGAACATAGGTTTTTTTATGGTTGTTCAAATTGTAGTCCGTGAACAACAATTCATTTGCGAAATTGTGATATTCAATAATTTGGTCCGTTATGCAATCCGGAATGTGCATTGTTTGACAAACATACGTGTTTATTAATTCGGATCTTATTTGTTTCGAATCCCTATTGGCAAAAAGGACGTTTTCTTGTTCATATTCCGCCTGGCGATTTCCAAAGAATCCGCGAACCCTTAATCCATCGACCCAATTTAAACCGCTGAAATCAAAATCAACGTGTTGCAAATATCCATTTTGAATCGATTGAACGCGGAATGTTCCGTCCGCTTTTTCTTGCGTGTATTCGCTTAAAACAAACGGAATTGAAAAAGTTTCCGTTGCTCCAGTTACAAAATTCGATTCGACTTTTATCCGGTAAGTTCCCGGACCTTCAAGTGTTAAAACTTTTTGCCATTGGATTTGGATTCCTTTGTAGTTTGGATAATCGCCAAACGTTCCGAAATCGTAATAAATTCCATAATCGTCGTTGACGATTGGCAAATCTGTAATGCCATTTTTTTGTAGTGTTAATGTGATCGTTTCGGAATCAAAATTCCGTTTAAATAAAAATGAATTAATATCGTTTTGAAATTCCTCGTTTGAAGTAGTCGACGCCAAAACCGGCGATTGATAGCAACATTCGTCAACGTCGCCCAAGACAATTGAAGTCGGAACGGTTGGCGCAACTGGAACCAAACAAATTGATTCCGTGACAATCGGATCGTCGCCCAAAGTTCCCGAACCTGGTCCACCAAATCCAATCCAACCGGCATTCCCTCCGCTTAAAAACGCCCATTCCGTCGCGTCCGTTGGCGGATCTGGAACCTCCGGGACAACGTCTTGAATCGTATAACTAAATTCGTTCGTTGTTGGATTCCACGTATAAATGTTTTTATTTGAATATAAAAGTCCGCCCAACGAATTTTTTTTATCGATGGTTATTTCCATTTCAAACAATTTTGTTTCGTCAAAATTAAGATAAAACGCGCCGTTTGAACTTGCGCCCGTTGAACCTCCGGACGGGATGTCATTAACCGGAATTAATAACTTATCGAATCCAAAGCCTTTGCCCTCTAAACCGTACAAATCGCCTGAATTTGACTCCAGAAACGCGCCCCGGTCTTCGCCGTTTACAACGTTGTCGTAAACTGAATTGAAAGCAAATGAAAAAGGATTCCAAGAATCTTTTAAACCTCCCAAACCACACGCATCGATTTGCGTTCCGTCGTCGGTACAATCCGAAAAACCCCAATTTGTCAATGGAACAATAAACGCCGTGTTTGATTGTGAATAAAAGTCCGCCGTTAATTGGCTTATTGAATCGTAATTAAATGAATTTAACGCAATCGAATACGTCGCGCCGTCGTTTATTTGCGATTCATTAAAAAGTCCTTTTATATAAAAATACGCCTTTTTCATTTTTTCAATTTTACATTAACAAAAAGAAGTCCCCGCCCGTGTCGTCAACCGGCGCACTCAATCCCAATATTTCGACGCGGTCATTTGTCAAATTTCCAAATGTCGCCGTTGTTCGAACGTTATAACTTCCCGCAACCGCTCCAGTTCCAACCGAAATCGCGCCCGTCCCAACTTGTCTGTTTGTGTTGTGCGATGCAAAAGTTTGGTTCGATCCTTGCGGAATTTGAATTGTTGAAATTGCATTGATTGAACAAGCCGTCGCCATAATAAACGAATCCGCCGAAAAACTTATCGGTTGCGTGTTTGGTGTTGCGCTTCCGCCCGTGTTTGCATTGTTTCCAATACCTCCCGAACCCGTAAAGGACCGCGAATGAATTGAAATTGGATTCCATACGGAACCGTTAAAATTAATTCTTAAAGTATTGTTTCCGGTTGGCGGATTTTCTAAATAAAAAAACGCCATTCTTTGAGCTAATCCGCTTCGGTTAATAGTATATAATTGAGTCATTGAAACGCCCCCATACGTGCAACCCGTATATGTTCGCGCGTTTGACATTGTCAATTGAACAACAATTAAACCGTCCGCGCCCGTGTTTTGGTTGTGCGTGAATTGATAAAAACTATTCCCAGGCGTTGGATTTGCATTTACGACGTTTCCTTTTATTGCGACTCCCATTTTTTACAATTGATTTAAGTCTGTTACATTTATAAGATTCAAACCGTCGATGTTGTCGACTTCGGTCCTGGCTTCGTAAACAAACGGCGTTGTTGCAAAAAAAGTTGAAACGCTTACAATTCCAAGTTCGATTTTTGTTCTGTTTTCGCCCAAAAATACGCCGAAGGTTGAATCAAAATCCTCGTTTATTTGATTAACAATTTCCGGATCGGTTGTCGTTCCATAATCGGAATAATTCAAATTGTCCGTTCCTTCAAGTTCTATTTTTGAAATAATTGTATACATTTTATTTTTCGATTTTTTCCAAATTTAAACCGTCTTCAACTGTTTTTAATAAGTTTTGAACAACTTCACGTTTTTGGTCAATTTCAACCAATGAACCATTGAATTGAACTCCTTTTAAAACTAATTCTTTTAAGCCGTTGAACGCTTCTTCAATTGTTAAATTTTCCATTTGTTTATGATTGTTTTTGTTAGTTCATCAAATTTACGAATATTATCGTTGTTTTTGTGTTTTCTTTTGAAATATAAAAACCAACCAACCCGAACCAAAGCAAAACGAAAAGTTCTTTGCCATCGCGGAATTGAATAAATTTCCATCAATTCCAAAAATATTCGATCGGACCAATATCCCCCGCGACCGGTTCGCCATAAATAATCGTGAACTAAACAAGGCGGAGAAAACTTTGTCGGCCAATAATTCCATGTAAACGAACAACCGTCGCAATCCTGAAACCAATCCCAATCTTTCGAGTGAATCGATTTTTTAATCAATGCCTTGTAATCGTCCGGAACGTCGTAAACGTCGAACGAATACAAAATTCTTTGTTCCTCGCGTTTTTTATTCACTTTCTTCGACTAAAACAACGTTTTCAATTGTCCAACCGAATTGGTCCGCAATTATTTTTCTTTGCAATTCTTTATATGTCATAAATCCCCACGTTGGAACCTCGGCAACTGGATATGTAAAGTTTACAATTCTTTTGTTTTCTTCCAAATCCCAGGATTTAAAGAAATATTTTCCGTCCAAATAACTTTGTTCTGAAAAATAAACTTTGTATTCGCATTTCAACAAACCGTCACTTTCCGCGCCGGTTGAATTAACGTCGATTTTTATAGTTGGATTTGTAATTGTTTCGCCGAAATCACTTGTTAAACTTCCGGTAATTTTGTAATAAATTGAATTTGAACTTTCCATTTTTTTATTTATTTATTTATTTTTATGGTTGAACTTTCCACGCTAATATGTTCCACTTTCCTTCGTCGGCGTTCCATTTTCCGGCGAAAATTAAATATTTCCCCGCCGTTGTGCTTGTTGGGAAATTACCCGTGTAATCCTCAAAAACCGCGTTTAAAGTAATCGTTCGCGACGTTCCGTTGTCTAAAATCCTAAACCAAAGTGATTGGTTGTCGTTTGGCGTTCCCGTTGGCGCGTTGATTGTGATATCTGTTGCCAACGCAAGAACCTTTGCCATTTCGGTTGTATCGGCGTTAACTGTCAAACCTCCAACGCTTGCAACGGTTGTTATGTTTGCCGAAGGATTTCCAATTTTTACCGTTCCGTTTTGACTCCAAACATCGCCAACAACCGTCCCCGTTGAACTTGTTGGTAGTGTCAAATTAACTCCATCGCTTTTTAATAAGTGTTGCGGTGTTGTACTATTCCATCCTAAAGCTAAAGAATTTGCTGTATTGTTTACAAGTTTTTGAGTCTTATCGGCTTCAACACCGTGTCCGATAATACTAGCACCGCTTGAACCACTTTGAACCCAAGACCCCAAGGCAACACAAAAGGGATTTGTAACATTATGCGCCCTACCTATTGCAATACTATAAGTTCCACTCAAAACACCCTCTGAACCAATCATTGAGCCAAAATTTGAAGAAACATTGTTATCAACTCCTAAAATTACTTGCTCACTTCCTGACGATGTAGTGTTTCCACTTCCTATTACATAACGGTAATTTCCGCTTCCCGTTATCGCATTACTTTTACCAATAATACCTAAATAAGCACTTGTTGTATTTATCGAGTTAAAATGTCCTAATTGAAAACAAGTTGAAAAGTCTGTGTTTAAAATGGTGTTACTTGCTCCAAAACTAAAATAGGCATCGTTTGTAATTATACCATAATTATCACTATCTAAATTATTTCTAAATCTAGCTATATATTCCGATAAATTATTTGAAGTATTATTTTGAGCAATTAAATTAGTTTTTGACTTGTTACCGTTTAAAGTACCGTTATCCAAGAAGTCCCAAACTTTGTTCGGTGTTGTATCGTTGTCGTATATAGCTAATGCGCTATCCGTTGAAGTTCCCGCACCTTGAATGTTTACAGTGCCATCTTTAAAAGTTAATGTATCTGTAAGCGTTGCAACTCTACCCGTTCCAATTGTACCGTCAGCCGTATAGATTGAATCTCCGATCGGAATGTCCGACAACAACGCGATTGTTCCGGTTGTGTCTGGTAATGTCCAATTTCTGAACGCGGTCAAGGTATCACTTTGCAATCGCCCGTTCGAACCGTTTGTGAATTGAAATATCGACGAACTTGTAATTGTTAAATTTTCCCCGTCGGTTGTGTTTCCCGTTCTTAAAACAGTCGACAAACCGTTTGCCAACGTGTCCAAAATGTCTTTTAATAAAACATTGTGATCCGATGGTTGAATCGCTTCGTCCGGTTGTAAATCGTCCAATAATAAATCGATTGCACTGTTTACGTTTGCTCTATTCCCTAAATCCGCCATTATTTATCCGTATTGGTTTCCGTATTGAGTTCCATAAATTCCCGGCAAAGTCAAATTGGAATAACCAATCCGCGCCGATGTTTTATAATTCCCTCCGGAAATGTTTAAAAAATTATTATCAATTAACGCGCTCAATCTTATTTTTGTCGCGCTTATTTTTTCAATTTTGCATTTTGCCGAACCGCTAACCGGTTTTAAAATGTCGTTTTTATTATCTAAAACAGACGACAACATTTCAATTCCTTTGATTCCGCCTTGTTCGAAAACCTCGATTCGAATAACGCCGTAATATGCGGAAATTGAACCAACATCGCCGGCCACGTCTTCCAAATCGAAATCCGCTTCAACCAATGTTTTTTCAGTCGGCAAAATTGCGTTCGTTCTTATTCCGTCCGAATTTAATCCCGTGTAAAGATTAACCGTTTTCGTTTCGTTATAATGGTTTATCGAACCGTCCCAAACTGTCGACTCTTCAAATGTACGAATGTAAATGTTTGACGAATTACGCGTGTTTAAAACCTCGGATAAACTATTTAAAACCGTTTGAACTGAAAACCTCAATTCCCATTGATTCAAAAACGAATCAAGTCGCGCCCAATTTTGATTTTTGCCATCGAAACGCTTTGTTCCGTCGACTAAATCATTCGGAACGTTTGAATTCTCAATCCAATATTCCCAACGCGGACGAATTGCATACCTCAGCCAATACGCTTTTTTTGTTCCCGTGTCCAAAGTCTGGTCCCGAACAACTTCAATCAAATTTTTATTAACGCCGTTCGCCATTTGAAAACCGCGCGTTGTATTAACCGAAATTTGTTGGACCAAATCGCCGTCAATAGGGAAACCCGTTGTGTCAATCGAATATTTTTCACATTCAAAAGTCGAACCGTTTATTGTGTCGAATCCTTCAATTAAAAAACTAATCGAATCAATTGTTTCATTTTTTGCCGTATCTAAAAACATCAACGATTCGGACAAAATTTCGTCCTCAACCGCTCCGGAATAAGTTGTTGTTCCGGCGTTTTCACTTGTTTGCGCGTGACTCAAAAATTCGGTTGAAATGTCCCCAGTTACAAACGAAATCGGCGTTTCGCCCAATTGATTAAATTCGCAAAGTAGTGTCGTACGGTCTGAAATATTTGTGGCCAATGATTCATCCGCCAAACTAAGTGCAACGCCATAATTCCAATTGCTATCGCTAACGGAATCAAAATAACTACTAAATGCGGAATTTGGTTGGAATTGTCCATTTATTGAAACGGTTGAACCGCTTTGTGTTATTGAAACAAATTCGATTCCCATACTTGCGCCGGATCCGTTTTGGAATCCGCCATAAACAAAACCCGCGGTTGATTGGTCAATTGTTTGGTTTAGGTCGTTTAAAATTAAATTTTGATAATTTGTTTCGTTATTGTCTTGTATCAATCCCAAATCAAACGGAATTGTAAAAAATGAAAGTTTGTATTTCGACGTTGCGGTTGCTCCGGTTTGGTTTACAGTAATCGCGAAATTTGTCGGTTCGTCTTTTGAAACCGACGCGACATTGGTCCCGTTTATATTTGTGTAATTAACGCCAACAACCGAATAATTCGATTCGTTACCGTTGAAATTTTCATCAAACCAACCAACGTTCCCATTTAAAGCGGTCGACGTTGAATCCGTTTGAACAAAAACATTTGGATTATTTATTTGTGGTAAAAAAGTCAATTGAAAAACATCCGTTAACGATTCGTTGTCAAACAAAAAAGACGGCGCAACCGAATTTTGAAAGTTTGATAAATTGTCGAATAATGGAATTATTTGAAATTCAATTGATATTGTAAACTTTTGAACCGCTCCAACTTTGCCATTTCCAACAATTGACGCCCCGAAAATAGAATGTCCGGAATTAAATCCAAACGTTGTCATTTGTAAAATTGTAACCGTGTCCGCCGGATCCAATCCGCCAACCTCAAATCGCGGAGTTGTTCCGTCGATTAATGAGTTTAAAGACGCGGACGCCACTTCACTGTTTGCAATTAAGTTGTAATTTAAAACAACCCCTTCGACGTTGTCGGTTGATTCAATCGAAATTGTCGGATTGACCGTTGTTCCATCGTTAAAAGGATAAACGCCCAAAACCGGAAATGTTCCCGTAATTGATCCAACGCGCATTGTTGTTGGCGTTAAAACCGTAACAACCCCCGCGCCCGTAGTTCCCCCGTAATCCCACGAAATGTTTGAACCAATGAAAAACCCGTCATCCAGGAATGACCCCGTTAAACGCGTTAATTGTTCCGTTCCGTTTGATTCAATAGGATTTGAAAAAGATGAATTGAAGGAAATTTCAATTTCGACGTCAATTTCTAACGTAATTCGATCGCCCACGTTTCCAAGCAACCAAGAAGTGTTCTCCGGCCTGAATTCGTTTGTGTACTCTCTACGTGTTATTATTGCGCCCATACTTATTCGTTAAATCGTCAATCGATTGTTTTATTTTCACAAAATCGCCGGTTTTCCGTGCGTCTTCAATCAACTTGTTTGACTCTTTAACAAGTGTTTGCAATTTTACTTTGTCCTCATTCGAAACGTTTGGCAATAAATTTTGCAACATCGAATCGAATAAATTCGGTACCTGGACAACGTCTTTTTGAAATTGTTCCGCCAATTTTAACGACCGTTCAAAAATTTTACTGTCCATAATTATATTCTAAGATAATGTTTTTTGTATAAAGTTGTTTCGTTTTGTATTGAATATTTGCAAAACCTTGTTGAAAGTTCCAATCAATTGAAATTATTTCGCCCGTTTGTCCGCTTTCGGTTGTGAATTTATTGTTTGTAATTACCTTATTCCAGTCCTCCAAACAAAACGGAACTTTTTCCGCGTTTCTTATCACGTGTTGATTGTGCGTTGTTTGTCCCGTTATTGGATCAACAACCGGCGCGAACGAATCGATAAAATGAAAACTATTCCAAAGCATTTCGGCGGTTGGTTGTTGGCTTAAAAGTTCTTCATTATTTATAAACAAAAACTTATCAACCGTTGTTGAATCGGCGGATAATTCCATCATTCCGACGCGGTCGCGAATTTCCCCGGCTAAATTTGAACTTCTTCCAAAGAATCCGACAACTTTGTCCGTCAACTTTGCGACTCCCAACAATACTTTTTCATATTCAGTTAAACCGGTTTTTTTTGTAGCCAACGCAAATGGCGGGCGAATTTGTGCCAATCCTTTTCCAATTCTCAACTTTTCGTTGTTGGTTGCAATTGGATTCGAAATTACTTGATAATTCCGCCCGTCGTCGTCGTCCAACGTGTTTTGGTCCTGGATGTCGTATTCAAACGAAATAAAGTAATTCTTTACAAATTCGCTCGTGTTGTAGCTTAATTCGGACGTTCTTGTTGTTTGGTTTGTTTCGACGTCTGGTAAAATGTAACTTGATAAATTGTCCCAATAATCGCGCCGTTCAAATTGAAAAACGCCGTCCGTGATTTTGAAATCGCCATTATATTTTGTAATCATAACCCGAATAAAATCGCCGAAGTTATAAACGGCCGACTGTAAATTGGGATTTCCGATTTCGTCCGTATTTCCAAACAATCCGCCCCGTTTCCGTTTGCTCGGCAAAAATGTTGCGTTCTTCCAAATTGGATCGTCGAAAATTGTTGATTTGAATTCCAAACCTAAATATTTTAAACCGGTTTCAAACATTCTTTTTTCCTTCATTCCTAAATAGCGACGAACCGGTGGAAAAAATTGATTAATTAAATCCTTAACTGTTTGTATTAAAGCAACAATAACCGCGGTTGTATATATCACTTGCGCGACTAATCGAATACTTTGTGCGACAATTTTTCCAATGTCAACTATTGGACCTCCGGCGTTGAAGGCCGGAATCAACGCAACCAAATTGGCGGACTCTAAAGCGATTTGCCGAATTCCGTCGACCAATTCTTTTTGCAATAAAAAAAGCGCAATTGTTAATTGGCCAACGATAAACGCTTCCGGTCTATAATTCAAAACGTATGGAATCGTTTCGAAATCCGATGAAACAATAAAATCGTTTTCGCGCAAATAACCGAACGAAAAACCGTCCGCGACATCGTTCAACCAATCCGCGCCGTCTGTCTTAACTATATTCGCCAAAACCCTTTCACGTTCGATAAATTGCGCATCGTTTGTCAAATCGATATAACCGTCAAAAATGTTTTGATTATCCAAATTTATTTTGTACGGAACCCCCTCAAAGATACCAACGCCACCGGACAAACCGTCGTCCACGTGTTTGTTCAATCGTTTCGCGTCCTCCAATACAAAATCAATTGAACTTGTCGAAATTTCTTGTTCCGTCTGTCCTTCGCGCGTTCCCCATTGAGCCGACAAATTAATTTCCGGTAAATTCGCCGGCGTTCCTCCTGGTTCGCCATTTATTTCGAATGTAATATTTTGCTTGCTCATTTATTAAAATCGTTTTCGCGTTACTCGATGGCGATTAATTATTTTTTTATTTCCCGTTTTTCTTTCGTCGATAAAATCAATCACATTTCGCGAAAACTTTTCAACGTCGACAACTTGTTCCGGCTTATTTTCAATCGCTTTTCGTGTTGCAACCATTTCACTTAACAACCTCGGATCGGATCCGCCCGTCTGGACAACTTGCATCGCGTTGACTTGCGGTTGCATAAAGTTTGAACCAATCGCGCCGGAATCAATCGCCTTTGTCAATGCGATAAAATTGTTCTTTCCGAATTTATCCATTGTTGAACCTTTCCAAATTCCTTCGTTTCCTTCAACCAATACCGGAACCCCGAAACCGCGCTTTTTGTGTGATTCGCCACGAACAACGCCGTTTTGAATTGAATTGCCATTTTTCGAACCGTTTTGATTTGCGTTTAAACTGTCTTCAATCGAACCGTGTTCGCCCGTTCCCGAACCAAACGACGAAATCGCGCTTTCAAGTCCTTGCAAGATACTAAAGTCGCGCAATACTGTAATAATTGCGTTTGAATCCCCAGACGCCGACGCGCTCGAATACGCGTTGTATAATGCGCTTATTTTTTCCAATGCAATTTGTTTCTTTTGCGCTTTGATTTTCTTTTGCTCCAGGTCGGCCAACGCGTCCTCCTCGAATGCCAAATTGTTTTCGAGTCCTTCAATTGCTCTTTGTGTCTGTCTGTCGACAATGGCGTTTTGTTTGTCCTCCAATCGATCCAATTCGCTGATTTGTTTATCCAACGTTTTTTGGAATGAAGTGAAAATCGCGTCCGCCGTGACATCCTGAATTTGTCGAATTGCGTCGGCTTTCTTTTGTTCTTCGTCCAAAATTAAATCGTTTGTCAATCTTGCTAATTCCAATTGTTTGTCGATTGAATCGCGTCCGGATTTTTCCTCCAATTCAATTTCCTTTTTTAATTGTTCGATTTTTAACTTTGTCAATTCCTCGTTGATTTCTTTTTGATTCTTTTTGTCGTTTAACAAATCAAGTTCCAACTGTTTTTGTGCGCGTTGGTTGTCCTTTGTCAACGCTTCCAATTCAATTGTTGCGCGGTCTTCAACTCCTTTCTTTTTTATTTCTGTGATTTGGTTTTCCAAAATCTTGTATTCTTCTTCGGTAACTCCAAAAACTTTTTGTTTTTCTTTTATTTCATCAATTGCGCGTTTTTCTTGTATCGCTTGCAATTCAATGGACCTTGTTTTTTCGTTCTTAATATTTTCAATTGTTAAATTTTCCAATTGTTGTGAAATTTCCTTTTTTAATTCCAGGCGTTCCAAGTCTAAATCAATCAAACTTTGATTCAATTCGGATTCTTGCGTTCTTGATTCTCGAACAACTTCCAACAAACGACCTTCCAATATTTCCGACAATCCAACGGCTCGGATTTTGTCGTTCAATTGTTTACTGTCTTTTGTTGCTATTAAATCCGCAATGTCAATTTTTTGTTTTGCAACTTTTTGAATTTCGTTTACTTCTTCGGATAAAATTTTCTTTTGCAAATCAATTGTTTCAACTAATAATTTTCGACGTTCATCAAATCGGTTTTTTTCATTTTCAATTAATTTTTCGTTAACCGTTTTTTGATTGTCGAATCCATCGATTAAAATGTCCAAGTTTTTTTCAATTAAATCCTGGTTCAATTGGTTCGCCGTTCTTCTTAATGCCGACGCTTTTATGTCCGCGTCTTTTTGCGCTTCAATTAATTGGATTTGTTTTTCCGAAACGATTTTCGCTTGGTTTAAAGTTGATTCGTTTCCTTTTTCTAAAGCCGTTAACAAAGTTTGTTCGGCTTCCAATTCACGTTTTGCGATTTCAAGTCCTAATTCAGACGCCTTTTTTTGTGCGTCGATTGATTTAAAAACCGCTTTTGTTCTTTCTGCAAATGTTTTTGTTGCGTCCGCTTCGATTTCCTCTTGTCGTTCGCTTTCCGCGTTCAATTTTGCGATTTCAACATTCATTCCTATTAAATCCTTTTCAAGGCTTCGAATCAATTTATTGTATTCTTTTCCGGATTCGAACGCGTCGGAAATGGCTTTCCCCAGTCCGTCAAAAATACCCGAAAAACTGTCAACGGCTTGTCCTCCTTGGTCCAATGACTTTTCAAAATTTACCAACGCTTCGTCGAAATCTAAAGTTAACGCACTAAAAACGCCCTTTATTGCGAAAAAAACCGCTTGATAAACGTCGACAATTGCTTTTCCAAATAATGCATAACGTCCGGCCAAAACTTTTAAAACTTGCCCAATTCCGGCGATTCCTCCGCCCAATGCGTCAACGCCGACGGACGCTTCTTTGAAAACCGCAACCAATGACCCAAGCGCGACAATGATTAAACCAATCCCAGAACGTACCAAAGCCTTTTTTAAGACTCCAAAACTTTTGGATGTGAAATTAACCGCACGAGCTAAAAACCTTTGAACAATTGTCGCTTTTTTGGTTGCCTTTGTGTTTACTTCTTGCGCGACGGTATTTTCAACAACTTCTCCGGTGTTTTTTCCATACGCTTTCGATAAGAATCCAATTATAATTTGCAATTTCGAAATAATATCCCCAAGCAATCCGGATTGGTCAACCGCTCCGGCCATTGATTCGCTAAATGCCCCGGTTTCCTCCAACGCTTCTTTGACTTGTTCTTTGTAATTTCCAACGCTTCTTTGAGTCTGTCCGACTGACTTATCAACCGCTTTTAATTTTTCATCCAACGCGGAAACCTGAATTAACAATTTTTTTGCTTCGTCCGTGTTTTCCTTTCCAGAAACGGCCAAATTTTTATATTGTTTTCTTAATTCGTTTAACTGTTTGGACTGTTTGTCATATTCCCCCGTCAATCCTTTGTTCGCTTTGGCTTGTTCCTTTACAACTTTTCGTTGTTGTTGGATTTCCAATTTCAATTCCTCATTCGCAACCGCTTGGTCGTCGGTTAATTCGATTAATTTTTTGCGCAATTTCGATTCGTCCTTCGCAATTTTAACGGCTTGTTTCTTTTGTTCCGCCAATTGTCCGTCGGTTTCTTGCAATTCTTTGTTCGCCTTAATTAGCTTTTCCAATTGCTTTTCGAGTTTCTCCAATTCGCTTTCCTGGTCCTCGGTTGCTCCCGTGAAATCCTCGGTTGATTTTTTGGTTTTTTCAATTTCTTTCCTGAAGTTCTTTTGCGATTGCAAAAAACGTTTTTCGAGTGTATCAATTGCGTTTAACAATCTTTGGATTGCGCCGTCGTCGATTACTAAATCACTGTATTTAATTGGATTTCCTTCCGCCATTTTTCAACTGTTTATTGTTTAATTCTATAAGAATGTAAACTTCTTTTACTGTCATTCGTTTAACGTCGCGACCATTCGCGTTCAAACTCAATGTGTGGCAAAGTTCTTCAAATGCCTTGTCGAATTCAATTTCGTAACTCCCTGACCCGTTGAAAGTTTTTGGTTTAACCAATGTTAACAAATAACGCTCAATTTTTTCCGCGACGTCGCTTTCCGTACCGGTCAACAAATCGTCGCATAAGGCTAAAATACGCTTTTTTCGGTTAATAAATATATTTTTACGATCAAGGTTGTTGAATTTGTTCGGAAAGAACAATTCGAGTTCAATTTCTAGTTTTTTTTTACGTCTGTCGTTTTGTTTTTGACGTGTCCGATTTCAAGTCCCCAACTCGAAAATTTCTCCAATATCGTTTTTAAATTATCAACCGAAAAATCCTCCATTGGTTCGCCGTCAATTTTGCGGACCAAACAAGCAAATGCCAAACCCCGGACGTTGTTCTCCGATAAAATATTGTGATAAGTG
>Ga0208134_1001374_pt1 | contig 14080 bp, 9 predicted proteins | sample VirMetDEL_Mar_31_FD_184515 | JGI IMG/M metagenome (GOLD analysis project Ga0208134, IMG submission 184515) | Aqueous microbial communities from the Delaware River and Bay under freshwater to marine salinity gradient to study organic matter... | ecosystem: Environmental > Aquatic > Marine >... | reverse complement strand
AACGCACTTTTTTTTCCGGAATTTCCGGGGTTTTTCCGGGACGGTCCCGAGACATTTTCGGGAGAATTTTCTCCGAAAAAACACGAAATTTGATCAATTTTACATCAATTTGCGCCGTGTGTACACTGTTGCGCAGAGCGGTTTTTATAAAAAACATGAATTTTTCCGAAAAGTTGTTCAAACTTTTTGTAATTTCCGAAATTCCCGAAAAAAGTTTTCCCCGAAATTCCGGAAATTTTCTCCGGGATTTTCCGAAATTCCCGGATTTTCCGGAAATTCCCAGATTTTCCGGAAATTCCGGAATTTTCCGAAATTTTTAGAAGTTGTCTGAAGGATAGACACACTTACCGGATATAATTAACGTAGCGATAACACTTATTAAACAAAATCTGCGCTGTAAAAGGTTTTTACACAGTAAAATGTGTTATTACAAGTTGTAGTAATATATAATTAATGCTTGATTTACTTCCACTACTCACGAATATGAACGTTTGTACATTCGAGTACATATGTTTTTGTTTTTGTTGTGTCCGTTACGAAAATTGTTTTAACCGGAAAGGTTACGCAACAACATACACAATCATATACGGTATGTTAACACAGTATTGCTTAACATAACAAATCGCGTACAAGCTGCATGTACGCATGACATGTAATGCTTGTGTATAAGTATGTATACACGTAGTATCATACGAACAGTAACAGTTATATCTTTCATAAACGAAAGGCTGTGTATTACAACGTACATCGTAATAACACAAATTTAAATGTGTAAGGTTCCGTGGGTAATATGTACGTAACGCATTAATAACTACCTGTGTATGGATGTATGTAAACCGTTACAAACATTATACTTGTTACACATTATGCATGAACATAGATCGTACTATACATTAGACATTTCGTTATTGTTTTTGTCCTGTAATCAAGCCCGTGCATGTATGCCAGGCAAGGTGTAGCTGGGTTACCTTGTGGAGCTACGTAACACGTAATGCTTACATGCATGGCAAGCTACATACATATATACTGTAACATGTATACACGCATGTGAAAGTATGCTTATAACACACGTAATGTTAACAACATACCACGTGCAGTTCGTGTTTTGTTTGTTGTTTATTAATGACCCGTACGCACCACCCACGGAAAGGTAACCTGTAATGTTTTAGTAAAATATACCTTTCCTGATCATGCATGGAAAACAGAGTAAATTACAAACCTACAACAAAAGGAACCTTAACGGTATTACATGTATTCTGTTTCCGGGAAAAGGATTTTGTGCACATTACATCTTTCCAGGAGAGTACTGCGTTTCCTGTGTATACAAAAACATAACAACCGGACACGTACTATATGTTGAGTATTGTACGTTATTATGAGAATTAAAATTTAGCGTATACATATGATCCCACCAAGGGAAGTGTCGTACGCATATATCGTAAAAGACGCGTGCCCTACGTAAAGTTATGTAAGCATGCAACGGAGTATATATAAAACAAACTTTGCAAATCCTGGCACGTCACCCGAACATTACACCCTGCCACACATAGCTTGTATGTTATTGCTCACATAATTGTATGAACGGCGGTAATGTACTTTTACATGCTTGTCTTCATTTTTTTGGATGTTGTATTTACTATATGACCTTACTATGTAAGGAAAGATGTGTATGCTATGCAAGGTTTTACATGTAGTTATCACCTTGCCGAGCGCACGCTTAAACCCATTATATTATACTACGGTATTGTTTATGTACGTATTGCATTTGTTAATTTTCACACCATGTAAGGTATATTTACGAATTATATACACACCACAATATACGCCATGTACTACTATCGTAAATGATGGCTTTTATTTAACACTTATATTACTAGTGGACATTTTTTAGTTTTTATGTAATTACCACATTATGCGTACATGTAAGGAAAGGTTACAATATTAAACGCTACCCGTATAATATCGATGTTATGTATATTCTTATTTACGTAAACTTATACGTGGGGCTTACATATAACATAAACTATTATCTTTCCACGGTATGTTCTTACATGCCGTATGCAATATCCACAATGGCACGTTTGTATACACCTTGCATCAGTATATGACGAATCCGCAATACGACACACGTATACTTGTGCGGTTACACCTTTCCAGTATGTGCAATACATGTAAGTGCGTAATATACAAAACAAAAAAAAAGTGAACAAACTCGTGGGGGATTTAAACCGGATATACTACCGTGTAATGCGTATTGCATGTTACGGTGTATCTCACCACGGTTACGTTAATACTAATTAATTCCGTGTAGTTACGTACCGCCATAAACGGATAACCTATGTGTGTAGTTATGCTGCGTACGCGTTTTTGCTTAGTATTGTGCTATTGGTATTTATACGTAACGTGTACATGTTAAGGAAAGGTGTGCTACGTATGCCCTGTGTGTAACTTGTGTAGAACATAACCTGTACGTACCATATGTATGCCGGTGTTGTTACATCCGTGTACTGCGTGTATCACCGCAAACGATGTGCAGTACCTTTCTATGGAATGAATGTTTACAAACGCCGTATACAACATAACTTTAAGATTTAGCAGTAATACGTACAACCGGTAACGTACCTAAGTTTGCGTTGTGGTGTGTACAGGGTGTGTAAGTTGTTAACTCCGTTTTCTTACGTATACACGTAGTACACCTTTCCGAGTGAATGCTGTGTACCACGTTTACGTCAACATAAAAACACGAATTAAAACTCGGTATGCAATTGATACAATTATGTTATGTCACGTACGGTATACTAGGGATTAATACTTGTAATATACATATATGCATATAGTACATATATTACTACACGTACGTTTATACAAATATTAACATACGGTTTACACGTGTTTATACATTGTCACTTAACTACGTTTATACGCTTCATGGCCGTGTGGCATGTAATGTGTACCACGTAGTGTTAGTAACGTATAACACGCATTGTATGCAGTACTGTAACATTTCTGGCGTACATAAATAAATATCCAGTGCGTATGCTTTATAAGTGATCCTGGTATTCTGTAATTTTATAGTATGCTAGGAAAGGTGTAAACCTGTATACACTTACAGTGCCGCGTCTGGGTAACTCATTGTACAAACGCGCACCATGTAATCACTTATACTTTGTTCAGTATATATAAAAAACGTTTGTATTATTTGTTTTGTTGTATGCATATTATCCATACACTACTTACTTTAGGAAAGGCAGTAATACAAAAGAGCGCGGTATTAAAACGTACAACCGGTGGTATGAGTGTTATTCTACCCATTATGTGTGTATATAGTATCAACACATTGCGTACACCTTTCCCGTGTAATTCCCACCAACCGTATATTCGTCAAATCATGATACAAGATTAAATACATTACGTTTTATAGTTAGTATGCGTTTTAATACATACTGTATCGTAGTATGGTGGTAGTATCCCAGAAGTAAATTTAATAACCTTCAGCGTTTCATTATTTGTGTATGAGTTGTAGTATGTTAGGTATGTAATCACAGGAAAGGTGTATATTAAAAAAAAGTGCTATAGTAAGTTAGTGTATGCTTGCATGTTGTGCACACACCGCGTAGAATCGCTTACATACCGTGTAACTCATACGTTAATGCAGTATACGTATATACTTACGTTAAACTACGTTGTAAAAAGGGATTTATTACGTGTACAGATGATAACACTACAACGTAACGTATATGAAGTACGTACAAGGTTTAAGGCAGGAATCGTTCCTAACAAAGTTAAGTACTAAAGTTTAATACAGATCGTAACTACGTGCTGCGGTACGTAACTGTGGTGTACTATTAGTATAATACCTTTCCTAAAAGTACAGGTAACCACGGTATAGACCAAACACAAAAACATATAAAACGTAGCCGATGTGATTGTTACTGTGAGGCTCCCAGGATGTTACGTATAATCAGACAGCTTGCTTTTATTGGATTGGTTTTTGTGTGTACGGTGCATCCCATGTACTATAAGGAAAGGTATTAAGTGTGTTACAGATAAGTAGTACACTAATCATACCTTTCCTATTGTGTTAACCTATATGGGGCATTCAACCCAAGTTATAACAAAAGAATAAATAGTATACAAAGAAATACGTACACGTAATGCGTTAAATACATGTGTACGTGGCCTACATTACGTACGTGAAATTGTCGTTATATAAAATAGAGAATACCTTTCCGGGTTAATACATGTATTGATCTATCAAAAACAAAAAAGTAAAGCACTAAGCCTATGTGCAACCTACCCACACCGCGGTGGTGTACTTATGTAATACCTTACCTTGATATTATTGAAGTGTCGGGTAGAAACAAACAAAACAATACTTACGCTATTACGTATGTAATGGATTCTTATAATACTACGTATTGTGTTATACAATAGTTCGGGTATGCACGTAAATATCAAAATTATAAAACGCGGGAGTAATATAGTATAATAACGTAAATAATAAACCGCGTATACAGGATAGGGGACTCGTGAGGATTTAAAACAAGACGAGTATAATTGTATGTGTATTAGATGAATGTAATTACTGTATCTATTGTTGTGTGATTACAATATTTCAGAAATAAAAATCCTACAGGAAAGGTAAGTAACTATGTTCAATACTTCCGAATTTACGTAAAGCATTAACCGTTCTTTAATGAACTATTACAGGACTGTTTACGGGGATACATATTTAACATAAAAGTACTTACAGGAAATGCATTAAGTTTGTCATTTCAATGCTTATATGTACTACACAGTAAGTATAATGTGGCTAGTACGCCTTTCCTGGGATAACAAGCCTTACATGTAACACGTAAACCAAACAAGTTAAACTTTTTTTAATATAATAAGTATTACGAGTTACGTGGCGTTACGTGGTTTACGTGACATGCAACTGCGTCAACATTGTTTTGTACTACATCCTTACGTATACGTTAACAGCGTGTATTACGATTACCTGTAGTTACTATGATCATGTATAGTATATCTGTACGTATATACCGCGTATAAAAAAGAATAAGCAGTGTACCTTTCCAATAACCATATCCACAGTACACACCGTAAAGAGCAACAACCAATAAAACGTCATAATGTAATTTGAATTAACGCAACCTAAATACCATACCGTGTACATAATACGGGAACAGGAGCATGTCAATCGTTTTTTGATTTTTTGTGTTTAACATTACCGTATTCCCCGAGTTAGAAAAATCCCAGTGTATCGCAGCTGCAACGCAGGAGTACATCCCGGTGTATATATTACTATCACTGCGTTAATACATACATAGTATCCCATAGAATTCGTTTTGTATTGATTTTTGTGCTGGGGAAGTATTATACGTCCGTAATGGAAAGGTGTTACCATATTACACTTTTGTGCGGTAACTAAACGCATGTGTACCGTAAGTGTACCTCCATCACGTAAGTGACATACGTATGACAATACATACAATGTGTGCATTGTTATGTATATGTTTATAGTAAGTGCATAACTCTATACATATACATGCATTCTTATAAGATACACAAGTAATATAAAATGAGCTGTATTAATACATCCCAAAAGTTTATATGTCCAGGATTGAATCCATCAACGTACGTGACATTGCATTACACCTTTCCTACGTACTAAAACTTAAGCGTATAAGAATGAAAACTAAACAAAAAAATAAAAATTAAAAAATGATAACGGTACATCACATTATTATGGACATTAATTAAACACGTCATCTTATGAAGAACGCAGGGTTGGGTGTACATATAACCGATTATTATATTCCGTATTGTATGCATGCATACAGGCTACGTGTCCCGCTTGTAGATTTTTGGTAACCTGATGACGTTGGTTTCTTAAGAAAGGTGTTCACCGTTGTATGAGTATGTATATCGTTATGTGTCTAAAAGTACGTATACGTGTCATAATATTGTAATGCGGTACTTCGTTGCATGCACATTGCTTTAAGTGGACGTCCCACACCTTTCCTGTGTAACTATACACAGTGGGTATTGCATATCTGCAAAATGGATGACATCACGTAAACACATAGTACGATGCGTCATGTACAATTAATAAACAGCTATACCCGGTTACGCTTTCTGGCATGGTAAACCCCGTAACATACATAGGGTGAAACTTGTAAGTAATAGCATTTAGATTCTTTGTCATTGTATGTTTACATGATGACAACACGGTATCTTATCTTGGAAAGGTATATGTACATACAGAATCAAAATAAACACTGTACTGTAATACATGTATGCGTTTAATATAATACACCTACAAAAAGTTTAGTGGGATACAGTTTCATAAGTTTGTGTTACCACCGTTAATGTACTGTGTCTTTCTTATTGTTTATTACATCGTCAACAGTAAAACAAATAAAAACAAAGTGTGCGCATACTGTAACACTAACACATACACATTGTGTGTTTAAAACGTTTACATATAATATCGTTCTATCAAAACATAGTATTACATATGAGTAACAACCCGTTATGTACCAGTTTTAAACCATGTGTGTTGTGCGCAAGGGATCATATAACCGTGATCAGTCACTTTACTCCGAAAATTCCAGAATTTCCGGAAAATTCGGGAATTTCCGGAAAATCCGGGAATTTCGGAAAATCCCGGAGAAAATTTCCGGGATTTCGGGGAAAACTTTTTTCGGGAATTTCGGAAATTACAAAAAGTTCGGACAACTTTTCGGAAAATTTCGTTGTTTTTATAAAAACCGCTCTGCGCAGCAGTGTACACATAGTAAAAATTAGTGTAAAATTGGTCAAATTTCGTGTTTTTTCGGAGAAAATTCTCCCGAAAATGTCCCGGGACCGTCCCGGAAAAACCCCGGAAATTCCGGAAAAAAAAGTGCGTTTTTTTTCCGGTTTTTTTTCTGTACGACGCAAAGATACAGCCTATTTCTGCAAAATTTTCGGGAAAAAATTTCCGGGAAAATCCGGGATTTTTCGGGAAAAAATTTCCGCGAAAATCCGGAAAATTCCGGAAAATTCCGGAAATTCCGGAAAATTTCGGAAAAAAAAGTGCGAAAAATGACGATTTTCCGAAAATTCAGCCCTCGTTTAAGAAGCGCGTTTTAAAACGCACATTTTTAAGGAGCTAAAATCGAAAAAAAAAAAAGTGAAAATTCAGACACGTTTAAGAACGGGGTTTCCCGAAATGCACGAAATTTTCCCCCGAAAAAATCGTCAAAAATGGCACTTTTAACTTAAAATCGAGGAAAACGCGTTTTTCGAAAATGCGTTCGAATGGTATTACATCGACTCCTCCCCTACTTTCTATCCCTATATAATAGTACTGCAAAATAGTTCACGGTAGCGTCTCGGACGCTATTTTACAGCCGGGATTTTGAACGAAAAAAACGTAAGGAAAACTGACCCCCCCCTGCGCAACAAGGGGCCTATAGGGGTAAAATCGAGCCGTTGTTTCTTTTTGTCCGGACGGATTTTCTCGAGTAAAAACAGCACAAAATCGGAGGCAAAAACCGAAAACGTGTTCCGCACTTTTTCGATAAAAAAGCGAAGTTCAGATTTTCGCCTCATGTAAAAAGTGGGACCGTCGACCTCCAGCCGGTAAAACGCGAAAAAAGACGAAATTTTTTTCCAAAAAACATCGAAAAAACGCACTTTTTTTGCATTTTTTTTCCTCGATTTTAAGTTGAAAGTTCCGAAAAACCCCCGAAAATGCCCCTCCGGAAAAATTTCGGGAAAAAAAGTGTGCACGGGGGAATTTCGGGGAATTTCCGGGGTCATTTTCGACCCTTTTTCGTACCCTCTCACAAATCGCCACAGCCCTGTTTTCGCGAAAAAACGCCGAAAATTTCGGGGTGTTTTTCGGGGTGTAAATTTTTGCATTTTTTGTGTTTTTTTGCATTTTTTTTGCATTTTTTTTGCAAATTTGTGACATTTCCGGAAAAAAAATGTCCGAAAATGTCCCGATTTCCCCCCGAAATTCCTGGAGGGTACCCTGCTGCGCAGAGCGTTTTCTGTAAAAAACATGTTTTTTCGGGGACGAATTTCCCGAATTTCCCGAAATTGCACAAATTTGTCCCGGGGAATTTCCGGAATTTCCGGGAATTTCCGGGAATTTCCAGAATTTCGCCAAAATCGGTCCAAAAAAGACCGTTTTTTATAGACGTTTATAAGCGATTACAGCCTGAAAATAAGAAAAAACCCCGAATTTTCCCGCGGGATTTTCCGGGGATTTTCCGGGAATTTCCGGGATTTTCCGGGATTTTCCGGGATTTCGGGAAAACACAATTTCCCCAATTTGTGGAATTTCCGTAAAGTCAGGATACAATGTGTACATGCATACGTACGTTTTATATGGTGTATACCGGATTTTAAGTGTTAATCTATAAAAAATATGTATGAAGGTACGTGCACATGGTTGACGCATACACATTGTATGCTAACACCATACCAATGATATTACACTTTTTTTGTATTTGCATATACGTTTTTACAGAGCGTAAACTACATAAAAAAAGAATACGATTATGGAAAAACACCAACCCTGGGAGACTTTTCTGAATATACTGGGTTTTCTAAAAACACGCGTTTACGTGAAGTACGTCATCGTTTGATAAATTGCAGCATTTCATAAAAGTCGTCTATTTTTTTTGAAACTGCTAGTACACCTTTCCGGTAATGTTACGTGCTATTACATTATATACAACTAACTACGTAAACACATACAATATCCTGCACACGTACACGTTACACAAAACCTGTACACATATGGCAAACTGTGTTAATTAATTTGCGCTAGTTACGATGTGTTAGTATTGCGTACACATGCCGTTGTAAAACAGTGACATGTTCAACATTAAACGTAGATGTTACAACATTTGTGTTTTTTGTTATGGACATGTTTTACATAATTCTATGGAAGGCACACAACGTATGTCTTGTGTCTTTAAAGACCACGTATTGCACCCTGATGAAATAACACTTACACGTACTTATGGGAGCGGACAGTTATAACTTTATTTTTATGTTGGGCTACACGAGGTACTACATATAAGTAACTAATATTCGTCACTACTACACGCGGGACTACGACGTATGATATGTCGGTCTTGCGTAGTTTACATATCTTATAGCATGCTATAGTTATGTACGTCAGGAAAGGTTGTTTAAGGTTTGTAAATTCAAAGCTACGCGAGCATTAATAGATGTTCGTATATCGTTGTTTGTGGTTTGTTAAAAATATGTAAATTACACAAAACAGGGAAAGGTGTACATGTAAGCGTTAAAACCACCTGGTGATACGGTTACGTGTACATTACTAGCCACGTACCTTTCCGGAGATATACATCTTATGATACTATCAAACCAAACAAAAAAAAAGTATGTAAAACTACCGTATTTTTTTCAAAACAGAATTAACATATTCGTATTTAACTACTTGTTTTAACATAGTGCATACCTGTAAATGTGTACGTGGTACAAACTATGTCTGTATACGGCACAGTTAATACATACATAACCGTGTAAACATACTGTACAGATAATATCCCGTCCTGTGTGTGTCGTTATGCGGGATTGTTGGTAGGTGATATATTAAGTGCTCTCCTAGGAAAGGTGACATGGTGTTCACCCACCTTTCCAGTGAATACGTTTACAAAGAATATGTAAACACATTACACAATTAAAATTTTTTATGTAAGTTGGTTTAATTACTAAAAAAAACGCTATGTAGGTTGTCCCTATGTATTACAACTCTCCGGTGTAGACGTTTTATGTAACATAATATTTCCTGGGGATAACTGTGTACTTCACATGTTCGATAATAAAAAGAAGCCGTGTAATAACATATAATAACTACAACGTATATAGCCGTGTATACTAATGCTTTACGTGATGGAACAATCTTAGTTCAATAATAGAGGGTACACCTCCGGAAAGATACACCCTTCAGTGCTAACAGTAATAGTATTACCGATTACCGTAAACATAGTAAATAACATGAATGCGATCTTTATCCCGGTAATTTAATACTTTCTGTTCACATGTTTTCTACTTGTTTGATTGTTATGTTTATATCACACGAGTAACATATGTCTGGAAAGGTATCGGGGGTTACTTATCTGAGTTACTTTTAATGTACTACAGGTAAACTAATTTTTAAAACTTTCCCGGATACATAACCATGTACGTCGTGAATTACAGGTTAACAATACCACGTACCTTTCCGTGGAGAACATGCCACATGTATTCGTACAGCCACTTATACACGAATAATGTTACAACACTGTTATAAATTATAGTAAAGAATACGTCTTGCTATATGTTATCACCTAAAATGTAAGCATAACTTTTTCATGTTGGTTGTTTTTTTTTTGTACAGATAACGTATAATCTATATAATGCACGTGATAGGCATTATACAAGTAATCTATACGTACACTACTCATAATTCATTTACACTACGCAATTGTGATGCGCGTACGTAAAGCGTGTATACGTAAACGTTTAGATTAAACGATTTACGTATGGTTTAGACAACAACGTAAATCCCCATAAAAATATAAGCGCGCTTACTATACATATGCATAGTATGTTATAGGTTCTACGTTAATGCAACCTATGTATTTTTAAGTGCTATAATACCTTTCCGTAATAAATTATGGTTGTTAGTGCCTTCAACAACAAAAAACCGTATAGTACAAGTTGCGTTATAACCCATTATACTGCGTGATGCCAGTAGTAAAATAATACCGTGTAATCCCACGATTGTGAGTGATTCCTGTACGTGTCATATAACATGCTGTTTTATGTTAAGTACTGCATGTTATAACCCACATGTGTGATGTTTAATATTGCATTACGGTTGTACCCGTTTTGTGTACGAGTTTAGGAAAGATACAACACGATTATACGCTTATTAAAGCGTGTACCTGTCCTGGATGTTACGTTTAGAAATATTAACTACAACAACAAAGCACATGCTGTACGTGTATATCATAACAAGGTTACGTACACTTGATACAGTCACCCCCCGTATTAACTATTATCATAACAATACGTGTACGATATATGTTAGTGCATCGTTATTTGGGATTGTTGCGACCTTATTACTTTTGTTTTAACAGGAAAGGTACTATACATGTACAGCTTATGGACAACATCGTGCATCATTGCATGCAAACAGGTTACACCGTCGTTAGTATAACATTAAAAGTTCTGTATACATGTAACAGTACACACACTACGCTTACTCTGGAGGTGTATGTTTACAGGAAAATACATCTTTCACGGTGAATATTGTTTCCTTTATTTTATACTTTTTTTAAAATATTTGATACATGATATTCTATAGAAGAAAGGTAAGTGATATACGTCCGCCATGCAGTACGAGTATACCCGTATGTACATAGATATAAACTGTTGTCAGTATGTAACATACATTACTATGTGCGTTATCTGTTAACACGTTACCAACACCTTTCCTGGTAATGAATAATGTTCCGTCGTTTACCAAACACAAAAAACATAAAAACGCAACAAGTGCATTTTGTGATGAGCAAGGTGTTCCCGTTTGCACGTAATGTAATTCACTTTATTTTTGTGTGTGCTAGCACGCAACGGTGTTGTGCCTTACACTGGAAAGGTGTGGGTTTAACCTAAACTGCACGGCGGACGATGTAAGGAAGTCTTGTACCGTTATGTTACGTCTGAATAACGTATACACGGTTGATGCCCGTATGCGGTACACATGCTCTTTTGAGTTGGTTGTTTTTCTGTTACTACACATTTTATATACACAAGGAAAGGTATATTTAACCAACACCAAATGTATGCTACGTAAGTAAAAGCTGCTGTAGAAACCTATACGGAGTATGATGTATACACCTTTCCGGTTTAGCTGTTCTTTACATATACAGTAAACAAACAAAAACAAACGAACCGTCGCACATAGACATCATATACGCACAATACGTGTACATCGTTCTGCATTAGGGAATATGTTACACGTTCATTATGTTTTAATTTAGTGCAGGTGTATGTACATAGTATGTTTGCTTTACGTATTTCGTTATTTAAATAAACCTAAACTTTAAAGGTACACGGCTATGTTAGGAGACCTTCCTACAGGTTATTTTTGTTGTGAGTTAATATCGTGCATGTAATTAAACACAACCTTCGGGAAAGGTGCTGTTAATAACGTTACATTATTCTGTCTCGTAAATGCCTATAGTACCTTTCCTAATGTACATGACGTGTTGTTACATACCACAACCGGGAATAAGCATTACACAAACACGTAGTATACAAAGCATACCGTAATGCACGTAATACACGTACTATGTTTTAAGCGTAATATTGTTGTTTTTTGTTGATACCATATACGTATTATGTCGGAGGTATCACAAGTAGACATGCCATTGTATATCACGGACACCTTTCCTACAAATATAGGTCCTTAACGTATACATCAACACAAATTCCGGAGTTAGCATATCCCAGTTTAGGTTTATTGTACTTACACGACTTCTTAACATGTAATATTCACGTAAAGTATACCGTTTTGTAAACGGGGTTTGTTTGGTATAACACTATACGTACACACGTTAACGAAAGGTGTTCATACCCCGTACATGTTTGTTACCGCATGTAAGTATGCTTAAAATTACGGAATGCGATAAGAGACAACTTCCTGGAAAGGTACCATCCCGAGTTTAAACCTATTTTTATGTCTGCTTGTTGTTTTTTGATTATCCGTTGTATACAATTTTTAAGGAAAGGTACACTGCACTGGGTGTAAGGCGTGTACGTTGTATACGGTATGATTTAATTAACATACTATATAATGTGCGGAGTCATGTAGTACACTAAGTTTGTTCGGATTGGTTTTTAGTTTGGTTATACATGTACGCGTTACGCGTATACCAGGAAAGGTACAGTGCCACGTAATAAGAATACATTAAAACCAAAAAGTAATATAGATAATGCAGTGGCGTGTGTTACAGGCGTACTACGTGTACGCGTAATATTGGTTGTACATGTACGTACACCTTTCCAAGGTAAATCATAATATAAAATTGATAACATCCGGTAAACATATACAAAAAAAAGGAGGTAGTGCTTTATCCCGTACATTACTTTGTTGGCGTTATAGTAAAGCTTGTACATAAACATACCCGTGTATAACAAATGGTGTACCGTAGGTGGTATGTTACCTACGCAAAAGATGGATACACGATCCGTATATACAGTTGAGTATATACTACCGGAAAATGTTCTGGTGTAAACTTGTTTGGTTTTCGTTACACAAATATTTTTGTATGTGCAGGAAAGATATATCATGTACGTAACCCTCATAAAGATATACTTATATTATAAAAGTGTACTTCATATGTTTTTTACTGTGTTAACAACATGTTTCGTTTAATTTACACAGGAAAGATACATCCAAAACCGTACTCGTGGAATACATAGATGTATAGGTTGTTGCACTACCGAGTTCAACGTTTGTATGCTTACATATTGACACTTATCCCCGTATAAATGATCTACGTAATCCCCCTATAAACGTTTACATATTTTTTTTGTGATTGTACGTGCCTGCCCGCATGCTTGTAATCCCTCGGGAAAGATATATATTGTTATACCGTTTTTCTACGACGTATACATATAGTAATACACGAAGTATACGCTGATACCTTTCCGGTAAATATACGTATTGTAAAATGTTACATAGAGCAAAACAACGTACAACAAGTATACATACCACAACGTTACTATAGTGTGCTGTGTACTTTGCGGTAATGAATCCTCCATAGAACGTAATATATTACGCGGTATACCTTTCCTTTTACTACGAGGATGTTAATTGTCCTCAACACCAACAAAAACCCGTAACAGCACGCCATACATACCGGTAATGTACAAACGCATTTTTAGAATAATTAATACCCTTACCCGGAACAGGTACTTGCGTGCTATTTTATGTGATACATATATATATATATATATATATATATATATATATATATATATATATATTTTTTATATATAT
>Ga0208134_1001372_pt1 | contig 14105 bp, 13 predicted proteins | sample VirMetDEL_Mar_31_FD_184515 | JGI IMG/M metagenome (GOLD analysis project Ga0208134, IMG submission 184515) | Aqueous microbial communities from the Delaware River and Bay under freshwater to marine salinity gradient to study organic matter... | ecosystem: Environmental > Aquatic > Marine >... | reverse complement strand
CTCGTTATTTTTCCTAGAAATATTAAAAACAAAACTATTATCGGAACTAGGTTTTTCTATAGTTAATGTATCAAAACCATTAGAGATAAGAAAAACTTTTGATAATAATAATGATTCTGAGACAACCTTTGCAACTGGTTGACCAAGTAGATCCTTCCTGTTTTTTATTGATTTAATTTTTAAACCATCTGGAATACTTTCCCCATTTACTATAAGGTCTTTGGCTCTCTGGACCTTTTTTTTATAATTATTTATGTATTTTGGATCATCGAATTTAAGTTCGCTTAATATATTTCCTAAAAAACTTTGAAAATCAGATTTTTCATTAACTTGAGTTTCAAATATATCACTTTCTATAAGAGCTACAAACCTATCTGATATTGAGATTTTAATTTCAGTTCCTCCTGACGGAGTGTCTTTATATCCAAAACTTGAATGAGTAACATAGTTTTGTATATATAATTTATTATTAACAAAAACACTAGCCAACATCACACCTTTCTTATTTAATGCTATTAGGAAATCTTTAAATGTAACTTGCATTGATGCAGCTGAAATAGAGACTTCTTTCAATGCGATATTACGTGATATAGTGTGAGATGCACTTATTCCTTGTATAGCAAAATATTCTTTACCATCGAAAGTTACTTTAATATTATTCATTGCTTATTACTGAAATTTTACCTATAACTCTAGTTCCCACAACCCTGTTCAATTCCTTAGTTTCTGCTAAGAAATCGTAATTACCATTAACAGAATAAACTACATCAGTTAAGAATTTTGTAGTTTGAAGATCAACATCAACAATTTTGATAGCTCTACCATATAGTATCTTAAATCTATCAAAGAATCTATTTCTAGCGATAGTTAATTGGTTTCTAAAATCAGTTGAAAGTTCTTTTTCATTAATGAAAGAGTAAATTGTTTCTGCCTTTAACCTCAATCTAATCAAGTCAATTGAGTTCCACTTATCAATATTTTCTGTATTCTCGTAAATTGATAATAATATAGGAGATAATATTAAAACATCAGTAGCAGCTTTATTATCATCTTCTGGTGAAACTAAGAAATACTTAGTTTTATTTGTTTCTTCTGGAATATCAGGATTATCATCACTTACAGGGGATTCTATTATTCCCTCAGCAACACTTTGTAATAATTCAGTACTATATTGTAAAGTTGCATCTGGATCATCCAGATCAAATAAATCATTCAATTGATCTCCTATTTGTGAGAAAGAGTTTATAATATTATCTACATCACTAGGTAGTTTCTTAACAACATTAACTGTATTTTGTAATGAATTAACTACACCAGAAATACCTCCTGCTATTTGAGATGCAGAATTTTTAATAGATGATATTGGATTAGTTATTATTGAACTCTTACCTGCTATTCCCTGTGCAATGTTATTTATCTGGGATGAATAAACGGCAATATTGTTTGAGAAGTTTGCAAACTTGCTATCCTGATTAGGTATCTGGAAGTTCAAAACAGATTCTCCAAAATCCCTTAAAGAGTCTAAAAATGTAGCTTTATCTAATGGGGGATTAGAAGTTATCTTATAGTTGAACAAGTTAGTCGTGTCTTGGAAAGGACTAATAGCAGTTGTAAGATTTAAAGTAAGTGTTCCGTGACCTTTATAATAAGGTTTTAAGTCTAAATCTCCTTCTATATTTACAGGTCTTAACGGAAAGAAAGGACAAGAAATCAGAAAAGGTTTTCCATCACTTAGGAAATCGATTATCTTTTCAAAAGAGGCTTGGTTATCTAAATATATAGGTACTTTTATTTTCCTATCACCAAGACCATTAAACTCAAAACTATTATTGTTTCCTAACTGCTCCTTAATACTATTTTTTAATACTTGCTTCCCATCGAAAGTTCCATTAGAAACTATTTTTATCGGAAGTGATATTTCATTTTTTATTAAACTAGGTTCTGTTATATTTACCATGCCATTGAATTTCCGAATTGTCCAGTAGGATCAAAATCTATCTCTATTGGTTTTCTGTTTGTTACCTTTCCTTCTTGATTTGGAATATAATCATTCACATCTAATATCTGTTGGCTACCATTAACATTAATTTGATTTTGTATAGTTATAGGGGTTTGACTCATATTAGCTGGTGATGAATAATTTATTGTTTGAGGAGTAAATACTGATGGCATTGCTTGAAATCCAAGATCTTCTTGGTCCTTGAAATACTGATAACCTTTATATCCAGCATAACCTAATCCACCTAACGTGGCGGCAGTGATGGCAACTGGTGATGAAAGAGTAGCAGCAATAGCTCCACCAGTTGCAATCAATGCCTTAGCTCCAAAAGCTGCGGTTGCACCTATAGCCTTAGCTCCAAAAGCTGCGGCAGATCCTAAACCTAACATTTTTCCTAACTTGCCTAAACCTAATGTTTTACCTACTTTACCTAAAAAACCCATTGAAGTTGCCGCTGAAACCATTACCATACTTTTAGCTACTTTTTTAAGAACTTCAGGCATCATTTGCCATGCACCTAATATAGCAAAGGTTGAGGCAACAACCACATCAAGATTGCTTATCCAACCACTTAAACCATTTCTACTAATATCATCTATTAAATTACCCCAATCAACAGTAGTTAGATATAATGCTGACATTATTCCAGTTGACATTAAAGCATTTCTTAACAAGATCCTACCACCTGAGACAACTTGACCACCAGCAGTAGTAATTGCTAAAGATGCCACTATTTTCTTTAAGAATATCATTATACCAGTTAATACTGGTACAGAAATAGCAAGAACAGTTCCTAGACCAATAATAGAGTCGAAAGGACCACCTTTCCAATCTTTATCTAATCTTAATGAAGCTACTCTTTTTGTCAAAGAAGTTGTGACTGAATCCATTAAAGTTATCAATCCAGATTGTTTTGCAATAGATAAACCTATTTCCCCTGACCAAATAAATGCAGTATCTGATAATGAATCGTATGCCTGAGTTAATGTAGTTGATCTTATTTTTAAAGACTCTATAACATTAGGATCTTTAGCATATTTTGAAACTATATCAGCTATAAGTTTTGCTGGAAGGTGCATAGATCCAGTTTTTTCAAAGAAGAATTGCCTTAACTCTTCTAAACCCATACCTGTATATTTTTGCAAAGCACCATATATAGGAATACCTTTCTCTTGAATTATCTTTAAATCGAAACGCATCTCAGCAACACCTTTCATAAAAATTTGCCTAAACTGTTCAGCAGTTTCTGCTCTTCTTGCTCTATCACCAACAAAAGATAACATCAGATCACCAATATCCTTAACTTTACCCATTATCTCTTTAGTTCCTTCAACTCCCATGTGTTTTCTACCAGCATAAAGACCTAAGAAGAGACTCTGAACATCTTGAATTGACAAAGCAGATTCTATTGCATATTTGGCAATTTGAGCGTATGCTTCCTTACCTCCTTCCTTACCTTTAAAAGCAGTTAAAGATAATTGTTGTTGTTCTAGCCTCATAGCATTTCTTAATGATATGCCAGCACCAATAGTTGCAGGAAGAGAAACATATCTTTGAAGAGATCCAGCCATTGATCCAGCATGCTGATAACCTGTGAATCTTTGCCTACTATCGATTGCAGATTGTCTCCTTATGGCTTTTTGCTCTCTCTCCCTCTTTCTCTGACGAGAAACTTCCATCTTATAGGCTTTAGCTTCTTCATTAGCCCATTGTTTTTGATTTTTTAAATATTGCTGATGCCTTTGTTTTTCCCAAGAAGTAGTCTTTTTGGCTTGCTTCTCCCTTAAAGTCATTCCTCTCATCATTGAAGAATTTAACTTATTTGTAGATCTTTCAAGACCTTTCATCTGCTTTTCAAGCCTCTTAGCTTGGCGGTTCAAATCATCAAAGACTTTACTAGCCTGATCAACCGCTTTAATTATGTAACTTATTTGAAAGTTCTTAGCCATTCTTTATAGATTCGTTTTCCTCAACTGTAATTTTTACAGCATAATTAAAAAAATTACAAGAGTCTTTATATCCTAAAGAAGATAAATCAGAAAGGGTTAAAGCACCAGAATAAAATTTTAACAATTCACACTTCTGATTCTCGATTATATCAAAGACAGAATGATTCTGACTTACTTTTCCATCACCTGGTGAAGTGACTTTGAAGGGAAGTGATCGAAAAAAAAAGATATATATTCAATAACAATTGCTTCCTTAACAAAGCTTGAATTAGAAACAGTAAGATTACCAAATATTGAGAAATCAGAACTTAACAAGACATCACTTTCCATTCTGAACATCTTAGCTTCAAGGAAGTTATAAAATTTATTTAATTCTTTAAAATAATCTGTATCATCGTTTTCAAAATCAGCACAAGAAGTAAAGAGGTCAGTAATATATGACCTGCAACTCTCTACATCATCAGATTCTTGATCTAATTCTTCCTTGTTCTCCTTAGCATTTTTTATAAACTCATCTAAAGTTTCTTTAGAAAACATATTCATTGATTTAATGCTCTTTAAAGATTGGTAAGATGTAAGTTTTTCTAAAGAAACACCTAACCTTCTTAATTGAGAAATATCGTGAGCATTAGGCTCTTCAAAGAAAAGTTCACAAACTTTCTTTTCCTTATCATCAGATTTAATTATGAATGAATATTTAGGATCTAGGAATAATCTTAAATAGTTTTTACTATTAACTTTTTCTAATTCAGATGTCTTTATGTACATTGTTGTTTTTATTTATTTATGGAACTTAACAGAAACATCAGTAAATTCTGATGGATTTCCCATTAAAGTCATTTTAACACTAACTACGCATTTAGCAAAAGTAGTTGTCTCGTTCCCAGTTGACCAAAGAACTTCTCCTAAATCGCTACCCACTCTTTGTAAAGCATCATATATTCTCGTGTTATCTCTTTTTATCAAAGAGGCATTAACTTTTAGAACTGTATCTTCAACAACACCAGGAATAATACAAGTTTGTAATTCGTTGTTATTTGTTATTTTAAAATCAGCAACATCTCCATTAGGATTTACTGCTAATGTCTTTAAAGCCTCTGGATCAAAATACTTTGTTATCTCAAAGTTTCCGAAGTTTTTTAAAAAGATTTGAACGTTATTTGTAGCCATATTTTATTTATTTAAAAGAAGCAGAAGTAAATACTGATTTTATAGGGTTAATTAATTTGCTAATATATTGCAATGCTAATTGTTTCGTAGCGGCATCGAAACTAACAGTCGCATCTAACAACTCCTCAAATTGACTTCTTATAACAGCATCGCTATCAACCAAAGTAGCAAATAAGTTACCGTACAGTTCAGAACTAACATTAGTGCCATCTAAAATATCTCTATAATTTTTAAATAAAGCTATAACTTCAGCTCTATTATAAGTAGTTTCATCTGTATTCTCTCCATCAGCAAAATCAGCTTCAGCAAAATCAGTAGGAATAAATATTTCAACTAAAATTTCTCTAACTGCATAAGAAGCCAAAACTCTTTCAATATTAATAAATCCATCTTGATCAGAAAGAGTATAAGTATTTCCTACTGTAATTGTTTTATCTAATTCTCTTTGAATTGGAGCAAACTGTTTGTTTTCGATTTTATTTCTTTTAGTCTTAGCATTAACTGCCTTGATAGCCAAGCCATCTTTTTCAGCAATTAACATAATTTTAGTGATACCGTTAGTTACAATTGGTTCAGAAACAGCTAGAGCATCTAAAGCTGTATCATTACTTAAATCTAAAGCATAACCTCTTATAATTTTATATTCTAAACATTGGTTATTATAAGCTAATACGTTTTCGTGTTTAGCAAAGGAATCAGTTACTAAAGCAGAAACTGAATAAGAATTTGGAATTGAAACATAATCAAAATTTAATTCTTCTAAAGGAGTGTTTTCATCATCACTTATACTTAAAATAGCTGAAGCATCAACAACACCAGCACCTGGTGTAGTCTCAACTGTTCCTATAGAAACTCCTGCTGGAATAGATGAAGCGATTATTTCAAAAGAAAACTCGTTACTTAAAAGACCTTTATGATTAGCAGTCAAAGTAACAGCGTTAGTGGCAACAGAGCTACCATAAATAGCATTGGCTTTAGCATTAATAGCTGCATCAATTGCAGCGGCAATAGTATTTTCTGTATCACCATTAGAAACGGTAACTTCTACTATAACATCATTTGTTTTCGCATTAGATAATTTAGGATTAAAATTTCTCCTTAAATTTACAGTCGAGCCAAATTCGATAGTATTTCTTGCAAAACTTCCACAACTAGCACCTCTAGTGTTCCTTAAAGAAAGAACAGAAGCTACTTGAGTTGACAATCTATCTGGATTTAAGCTATTTAGTTTTATTTTAAGTGTTTTGCTTTCGGTTGCAGTTCCTGTAACAGTAGAGGTTAAAACTCTTGCTGTATCAGCTACTTCATCTTGATATGATATAGCCCAAATCTTAGGCTTAACAATTGAGTTTGCAAACATTGTTAAAGCATCTTTTATACAAGCGGCAATGTGAGAATCAGCACCAAAAATAGTATCAATTTCTTTAGATGATTTAAGTTCAATGTCTTGATATAGACCTTCTGCTGCGGTATTTGATTGACCGACAATAAGCATAGTTCTGAAAAATATAGAACTGGCAAAAGCATCTTTAACAGTAAAACTCTGTGCAGGGTTTAAAGCCATATTATTTTTTAAAAGTTAATTAAATTCATTTATATATAAAATATTGAGTAAAGAAATAAAGTCAAGATAAATTTAACTCATTTTCATTTATTTTTAATGAATCAATAGGATAAACATTTTCATTATCAATATTTAGCATAACATCAGATAAATAATTGACCACGAAGTTCAGTTCGTATAGGATAACAGCTCTTCCTTCCGATGTAACATCAGGAACAGAGTCATCAGCAATAGTTATTGATGAGATTAATTTTTCACTACCTGAATCTAAAGGCCTTCTTATTATAGAAGTTAAAGCCTCAAACATTTCAACTTGCTTATCACTAATATCCGATCCTGATCCAGTTTGGTTATTAGCATCATCTATATCTCTTTGTAAGATATAATAGAAGTTAATTGAATATTGCTTCTCAAAGAAACCAGAAGAAGAGAATGTGGAAAAATCGGAATCAGAAGTATTGTTAGCTGATCGAACTGGTGAACCAACTAAACTAGAAGAATCTAATACTAAATATTCAGTATTGGGCTGATTAACAAGATTTGCTTGGAATGTATTAAAATTCATAAGCTTTATATTATCTTGAGTATCAGATATAATTGGTAAGAAGGTCGCATCTAAATTATTTATATCAGTGCTTGTATATAATAAGTTTTCATCAAAAGTAAAGCTTACCTGATTAGACCCTAAATCTGTTAATTGTTGAATACCATTGAACCCAGTATAAAATTCTACTGCATTATAACCTATATTGGCTGTAACATCAGCAAAAACAACTGTCGTGGTAGGTACAAGAAGTGCTTTTCTTCCGTTTATAATTCTTAAAACCCTATATGTTGTATTATATTGAGCATCCCCAAATCCAGTTAATGGAATGTTTTGATCAATTAAAAATTTGTGTCTATATTGAAAATTGACTTCAAAAGCAAATGCAGTATTGACATCTGGGTATGCTGAAAACTCGGTTATGTTATTCTTTAAGTGAACATTACTTATAGAAAAAGAAGTGTTTGGTGAAATGGCATCATTTATCTTTGATGAAATTATAGTATAATCAGGTGCTGATAAAGTCATAGTAAGCACATTACTATTAATAACAAAAGATAGAGCGGTAAAGTTATTACTTATATTATTTCCTGTATAAGGTAAATATTTTCTTACCTGATTTATAATTTGGTTGCCATAATCTACTGTAGTCATCTCGGAGTTAAATTTTTCTCAAATATATCTTGTATTTTAGATAATGATTTTTTTATAGCAAGTTCCATTGTTGGTCTATCATTAACTTCTTCTTGATAGCTAACATAATCAAAACCAGCAGGATCTTTTCTAAAACCAACTTTCATTAAAGTTGATCCTATCTTTGAAGAATCTATGAGTCGTTCACTACGACCAGTATCTCTAGCTAAAGATTCACCAGGGGCTGATCTTCTGGCAGGAGATCCTCCTCTAAGCCTTGATCTAGTCTTAACTGCACCCGATTTGTTAGGTGATCTTAACTCTTTCTTTATATTAAATTTTACTGCTGATGCAGATTGATTTAATGATCTTGAAAGACCCATCTTTAAATTGGATGACAAGTTCTCAACTCCAACTGACCTCTTACTCCTTGTTATTCTGATCATAGCTTCTTCAAACCAATTAGAATACTTATAAAAGGCCTTGTATCTGAGGAGAAGAATTTAGTACCATCAATTGTAGTTGATGAAATCTTGTTACTAGCTAGAACCTTGAATCTAGCTCCTAAAACTTCAACTTCATTAAACTGTATTCCAGTTATATCAAAATACTCGAAAACTAATTCCTTAGCAGAAGCTGTTTCATATATTCCACTATTAATTGCTGTGTCTTGAGAGATAAGAGATCTATCTTTAATAGCACATCTTTTAGACAAAACTAAATTGCCAGAATATATGTTCCTCTGAACACCATTAGATGTATTAGTTGATAACTTCTGGTAATATAAAGATGCTGTGTTTCTTAGTTTAGATTTTATATCTGAATTATTGCTCCCACAGCAAGAAGGAATCCACATTATAAGAAACTAATTAAATTTTTATAAGCTGAATATTTGGCATAAATGGTTTCTATCTTATCATTGTAATAGCCATCACAGTAACCCATTTTAATATCAATAGCAGTTGCTATCTGCATAGTTAAAGCATCTTTTATTTCAGGATCTAAGTTAGTGAAATCATTAGAAGCAAAACCAGCAGAAATATCGGCTTCTAGGTTATTTTTAGTGTCATAAATATCTAATGGTAGATATTCACTTTTGATAATAAGATTAGATGGAATTTGTAATAATTCTTCCGAAATTCTATAATTGGTAACATCTAAAACAGATTTAGCATCTGATTCATTCCAAGAACTAGGATAATAATTTATAGAATTTATGGTTCTTAAATTTAAGTAACCTAAACTCATTTCCAAGTATTTCGAGTTTATATAATATAAATCTGGTATATAAACTTTGAATTGTTGATCTAGCAGTAAATACTTTGTATTTTCTTCCCAGTCATCAATGATAGTTGGTATTAAGAAGCTCTCAACAAAAGAATCTTGACTAGTGTCTGTTAGGTTATCTAAATAATAAAAACTCTTTAATTCTACATCAGCAAGAGAAACAGGATATGACGATGTTTCTCTTGATATTAATTTCTTGTTTTCAAATTTAATCTTGAACATTTTTTATCTCCATTATCTTCTTCTCTTTTCTAAATTTATTAAGAGCAGATTTAGAGATTTTAGACAATAATAAATTCAAATCAAGAACAACTCCTTTTTTAATTATATTACCATCCTTATCTTTAATGTCTTTTTTAATTTGGACTCTTAAAGGATCTTTGTATGCCTCAAGACTATCTTTTAGCTTTGTACAAGACATCATATAATTGAAAATAGGCTCTTTAACGAATATCTTACAAATATCAGATTCTCTTATTAAAGTTCCTTTCTTGAAATTAACTTTTCTATTTTGTACTGAAAACTCGTAATCCTTAATTACCTTGTAGATAGGCTTCTCAGCTTCTAATTCCTCAGCTTCTAACTTTGGAGCTTCTACTTCCTCAGCTTCTAATTTCTCAGCTTCTAATTCCTCAGCTTCTAACTTTGGAGCTTCTACTTCCTCAGCTTCTACCTTTGGAGCTTCTACTTCCTCAGCTTCTACCTTTGGAGCTTCTACTTCCTCAGCTTCTAATTCCTCAGCTTCTACCTTTGGAGCTTCTACTTCCTCAGCTTTTAATTCTGGCTTAATAGCAACTTCCTTTTCAACATAAGGATCATCAGGTTTGATTTTAGACTTAGGTGCTTTTTTATTATTCTTTGTCATATCAGATATTAATCATCCCACCCAATGAAGGGTGGGAATAGTTAATTAAAGTGCTACTGGACTTTTGTCCTCAGAAGCAATTAATTCTACATTAGCAACTAGATTAGCTGAATTTGCAGAAAGTAATCTAACTCTAGCAAACTTTTGGTTATTTAGCATCAAATTACCTAATGATAATTTCTTTCTACCAACAGCAGCTAAAAGAGTTTGATCAACAGCAGAATCTACTTGGTTATACCTATCGTTAGGTAACAAGAAGTCGTCAGTTGAAAAAGTTTTTACATTAGTTGCAAAACCAGCATCGTCAGCGAACTGAACATCCTGGATTTTTACATTACCAGCAGTCCGAGAAGTAACGATTAAAACAAAAGCTAAAGCTACATATTTTGAAATGTCAATAGCAATACCGTTTGTTACGTCATCGTGATTAATAGTTGCAGAACTAAACGCATCTACCAATTTAGTATCTACGAATTTATCTCTCTTATTCATAATTATTATATATTAAAGTTATTTAACGAAAAGTACAGAAGCAGCTTCTTCAACTGTCGGTTTACCACCAACATATCCGATTTTACCACCATAAACATAACCGTTCTCTAGTAAGTTACCAAAGCTATTATCAACACCAGTTTGAACAATAGAAGATCTCGCTAAAGTATAAGCTTGATTGAAATCAGCTAAAATAGCAACAGCTTTACCTTGGTTGTCAGTAGCACCAGGAACAGCGGCGTAACTAGAAGGAGTATAACCAGCAGTTATTGCAGTGTTTCCTGAATCAAGACCAACATAATCAGCAAAACCGTCATTTGAGTTAATGTCAGCAGCAAAGTAAGAAGAATCAACACCAATCAAAGGAATAGTTCTTTCAGGAGTTTTGATAGCGGCAAAACCATTAACATAATCCCATTGCTCTAATTTCAAATGACCATCATTACCATCTTCTTGGAATAATTCATAAAGAATAGCTCTATCAACAACAAAAGCAGCATTTCTTAGATATTGACCTTTAAGGTTAAGACCTAAATTAGCTAAATCTTTTAAAGTAATAACATTATCAGTTTCAGATTCTATAACTTTCATTCTAGTATTAGTCTCCTTAGCAGAAGGTAATATACCATAGATACCCATTTCATTCTTACCATTTAAGATTTCTCTAGCAATATACTTCTCAAATTTAGTTTCAATTGCCATGAACTCTCTCATCAATGGATTAGTAGATAACTCTCCACTCATCTCAGCATGGAAGACTTTATCAGCAATCTTTTTCTTAGCTGCATATTGAGTTAGGTAAATATTAATTTCACCTTTCTTAATATCCTTAGTTTCTACTTTACCTTCATTCTCCCTAGATTGTAGAATATCAGTATCTGACTCATCATAAGTTTTATAACCTAATTCACCAGCAACAGTATTACCAGCAGAAACATTAGCTACTAAACTTGTAATAGGACTGATAGTTTGAAGATTAATATCAAGATCACCTAATACTCTCTTAGCTGGAATATCAGCACCAACACCAGTATTATCAAAAGTTTTCAAAGACTTAATTGCAAAAGTACCACAATTTCCGAATAAAGAATCAGATTCATGTTTTTTTGAAGATTTTCCTATTAATGAAGCTTGGAAACCTTTCAAGAAATCCTCAGACTTAGTGACCATTTCATCACTCTTATTAGAGGTTGAAGATCCAGAATTATCAGCTTTACTCTTTGCTTCTAATAAAGCAACTTTAGATTTAAGTTCAGCGACTTCCTTTTCGTCAGAAGGTTTAGCAGATTTTTCTACCAAATCTTTGATTGCTCCAACTAGACTAGTCATATCTTCTTTAGATTCTTTTTGAGATTTAAGAACCTCTTTAGAAGTTTCTTTAGCTTCGTTAGCTGCGTTTAAAGCTTCACCCACCTTCTCTGGTGTTATTTCGCTTTTAGTATCAATGTTTTCAGGCATTATTTATTTTAAAAATTTTGTAATCTCTTGCCATTCAAAAGATTCTTTTGTTTTATTTCCATCCTCGGAAATGATTTTATCACATAGAGGCTCAGATCCTTGAGCATCAACTTCACTTTTAACTTCTTTTTCTTTAATGTCAAGTTCTTTATTCCACATTGATTTCAAATGAAGAACAAAATTCTTGCTCATTGTATTAGACATATCGTTTTTATTGGTAATTAAATACTTAATAGCACTTACCTCCCCATCAATATCAGCAAAATCGTTCTTTTTATTTCTTGACTTCATTTCTAACATTTTGGCATGAGAATCGACAGGGTATTTCGTGATTGCGATATGATCTATATCAAAATCTTCAATAGTATCGTTTGCATTTGCAACCTCTTTCTTTATCCATCGGTCATCACCAAGTGACGATTCCATGATATAACCTCCAATTGACATAAACAATTGGTTCTCTTCCATAGCAAGAACTATCTTTCCGAAAAGTTCAGAGTATTCTTCTCTAGCTTCTTGTGAAATTGTAAACTCTACCAAAAGGCCTGTTTCATCGGTCGATATAGAAGTTAAATTATCTGCTAATATTATTTCTGAATAGTGATCGTAATTGACTGGAATTGTATTTCCCTTACCCCACGCCTCTATTGAAGATTCATAAGCTTTAGGCAAAATTGTATCATTTACAGCATCAATCTTTCCGAAAGCTGAGGCATATCCCTTGAATTTTCCTTCAATCGAATCAAATGACTTGATTGCTACGTTTAATGATTTATACTCTAATTTTGTTTTCATTTCTTATATTTAAAACTTGACTAAATAAAGAATTTAAACATTATATTTTTATAATCAACATAAAAATCACCATTACATGAAATGGCTCAAAAGAAATAGAGTAAATAAATCAATTATCCAAGGAAGACCTAGTACATATATGGTACTAGACAATAATGGAAACGTTATGACATCCGTGGATGGTCCTTTAGAGGAGCAGATGAAAAAGAATAGTTCACTGCAAACCATAATTAACAAACAGGCATCAATTGTATCGGAGGCAAGAATCACTATAAAAGACAAAAGTGAAAGTAAAGATCCAGATATAACAAATAAAGAGGCTTTAACTTTCTTAGATTGGATAAATACACCCAATACATACCCAGCACCAACAACAAGTCATGAGATCTTCGATCACATCATTCATGAATATTTCAAAAGAGGTCTGGCTGGAATAATATTCAACTTCAATAATATTGATGACAAAATATCAGTAGATAATTGGAAAAACACATCTTTTGCTAATAGTATCTACCTAAATAATGTAACAAGAGATATTAGTTACGAAGTTATGACTGGTGATCAAGAGAATTTAGTATTTAAGATGAGTCCAGAATATCCTGGTCTTTTTGTTAGCAAAAATAGAGGAACTATATCTGTCCTATTTATCGTGGGTAATTACAATGTTAAAAGCTGCTTTTACGAAACACCTTTTGCTGATATGGGTCACTACATCATATTACAGAATCTAGTAATTGACTTCGCCTCTTCATTCTACAAAAACTCTTGCTTCCCAGCAATGATTGTTCAATTAACCTATAAGGATTTAGAGCCAGGAAGGACTTTAGGAGCAACAGAATTAAGGGAATTCCAAGATGCTGTTAAGGAGGTAAAGAAGCAAGTTATGAAAAGCAAAGGAGCTTCTAATGCTGGTCAGGTTATTGTTCCTGAACACCCATCTTTAGAAATCGAAGTAAAGCCTCTATCTATACCGACTAATGCAGAAGAAGCAGTAAGATACGATAACTGGGCTACAAGAAAGATTATAGCTACAGTTGATGGTGGTAGTCAGTCAGGTTATGAGGGTGAAAACGAATACTCAAATAACGCAATTGTTAAACTAGAAGATCTTTATGATGGTACTTTAAGGATGTTCAAAAAAACTGTCTTATCAAAGCTAAATAATTTCATGAAGAGTTTATTTATTGTTATGGAAGTTCCTGTTGATACAGATAAAATCTACCTTTCGATAGATACTTCTGAAATCAAAATATACCAAAAGCAGGAAACCGAGTTGGCAAGAGGACTTGTTAAAGATAACCTAATTAGGATTAACGAAGGTAGAGAACATCTTAGAACAATTGGAGGCT
>Ga0208134_1001367_pt1 | contig 14130 bp, 37 predicted proteins | sample VirMetDEL_Mar_31_FD_184515 | JGI IMG/M metagenome (GOLD analysis project Ga0208134, IMG submission 184515) | Aqueous microbial communities from the Delaware River and Bay under freshwater to marine salinity gradient to study organic matter... | ecosystem: Environmental > Aquatic > Marine >... | reverse complement strand
TCAAACAAACTTTGCACAGGCTTATTCTTTTCAGGTCTATCTAGCGTTGGGTCTACCTGCAAACAGCAAATCAAATAGTCGCAATGCTCTTTCGATTCTTTAAGCATTGCCACATGTCCTGCGTGAAGCAAATCAAAGCAAGACGCAGTTATACCTACTTTCACTTTATTCTTTCTCCATGAACGCTTTTAGGGCGTAGAACACCAAGCTGTTTCTATAGCCGCCGTCATGAGTTGGCACTATATCTGTTACGCCGTGTTTATTACGCCAAGCAGGGTAAACCAACAAACTGTTATTGGGTTGCTCAAAGATTGCGTCATATTCTGGGACATAAAGACATCCCCCACTGCTGTTCTGTCTAGTTGTGTAAATACAGTTATAGCTAGGAACCACATTGCCCTTATCTATATGTATAGGTGCGCTGATATTGTAATTACTGATAGAACTCGTAAACATTTCTCCGAACCTCCACTTTTCGGGAATAGTTTTCATTGCTTTAACTTGCGATTCATACATCTCAGGGCATACATCTTTAACAATCTTGGTCATTTCATCAGCGGCTAATCGCATCGCTTTGACAAAAGGTTTCGCAGACTCAACTGAATGAACGCTGCTTTTGTTGTGATACGGTCGACGCATATGCGGTTTAGCAGGGATATTGCCGATAATAGTGCTGTATTGTACCGTTTGCTCCGCTTTCGCCTGTTTTCTTGTTTTGCCCTCGGTGTATACGGCGTTAAAAACATCACTACGCTCTAGCAAACTTTTAGGAACTCTTTTGCTTCTAAGTTCTGTGTCAGCAAGAGTCATTAGTTTTTTGAGTTTTTCAGAATACTTGCCTACATCTGCAATATAAAATCCAACAGCTTTACCGTCTTCAACAAGTAAGCAGTCATGAAAAACATTAGGCTCAATAACGCCTACGCGCTCGCCAACTCTTATGTCTTTGTTATTGTTAACAATGTCGACCGTAATCATCTGACTTCCCTGCCGCAGCTTTTGGCGAATCCTTTTATATCTGCCTTTACATCTAGCCTATCTTTTTTCTGAACAGCTTTTATCCAAGGAGACCATTGCAGCGCCATTTTTTTAGCTGCTTCGGCATCATTACCTTCTGCATACCAATCATGCAGCCCTCCTTCGTTAGTTCCTATTGATGGGCAGGAAAACCAGTGCTTGTTAAATCTTAAAACGCCATGACCATTTTGTATGGTCTGCATTTGAAAATCGCGGTCTTCTTTTGTGTTTTCTCTGTATCGCCAACTTATTTTATCGACCTTCATCAAGACGCAAACTTCACACCATTTAGAATTAACGCTGTATTTTTTCTTTTCAGTCCAAGCGTATTGCGTATAGTTCATTCCAAATATTTCAAATGGCAATTTTTCTGCAACAGCTTCAATTTCTTTCAGTATATTTGCGTCTTTTTTTATAGTTTTTTTGTCAAAAATACCAAATCCTTGTATATCATCATCGCTAAACCAACAAGTTTTGACATCATTAGCCTTGCACCAATCAAGCATAAAGTTTCTGACATAGGTTATTCCTTGGTTATCTTTTTCTATGCTTACTTTATTTTTAACTTGATAGCGGTCATAGTCTTGAGGCTCAAGAAAATGAAAGACTTCATATCCTGCTTCTTCAAAAATTTTATAGGCTTTAGTGTTTGGTCGCGCTTTACTTGGTATGCAGACTATCATTTCAGTTCTTTTCGCAGATAATTGAGGATTATGCCGCCAATATATGCGCCGTCTTTTCTTAGTTGCGCGATTAATTCTTTGGCTTCTTCGTAATCAAAGGCATCAAATTCTATCTGTATCGCTTTCTTAACTTCATCAGAGTAGCCATCAAGCTCTTCATCGTGGCTATCGTCATCAAGAATAGAATAGTCGACCTCTCCTGCGAAATCAGGAAGCACAGACCAACCCAATATATCTAAATCAAAATCAAGATTCTTTAGAGTTTCAATCTCTATTTTCAATAATTCGTCATCCCAACCAGAATTTAGAGCGAGCTTGTTGTCAGCAATGACGTAAGCCTTCCGCTGCGCCTCTGTAAGACCTTCTAGCGTGATAGTCGGGACTTCATCAAGGTCTAGAAGTTCAGCCGCCACAAGGCGTCCATGACCCGCTATGACAGAGCCACCTTCGTCAATAAGAATAGGATTGGTAAAGCCGAATTCGCGGATAGATGCTGCGATTTGCTTTATTTGCGACTCAGAGTGAGTGCGTGAATTGTTGATATACGGTATCAAGTCGTCCGTAGCGACATATTCTATCTTTAACACATTCACCCCCAGTGATTGCTTTTAGCCTCAAGCTAGGGGTGAATGGTAACACTTTTTCTAAAAAAGGCTAGTCCATTGAGTAAACAGCATATCCTGCCTTACCATTGCTAATTGTCGTGGTGTTAATCACATAGCCTTTATTTCGTAAGGTGTGAATTCTAGCTGCAAGCCTTGTTATTCCGTACCTCTCAAATGCCTTCATGCTAGTTATTTTGCCATAACGGTTGATGTGTTTTAGCACCTGCATTTCTTGAGTCATAGCTTTCTCCTAACTGGGGGTGCTATTAATTTTTAATTTCACCCCTTGATTAATAAAAAATATGTCTACCTATCTTGCGTCTAACATCCAAGCCTTCCGACCAGTACGGCTGTATATCGTCACGATGGTAGAACACAGCGCCACCAGTAACATCAACCAAGGTTGTCTCAGCGTGGATAGCGATTGATAACGCCAAGGTATAAGCCTCATCATCGTCAATCGTTTCTGGCTTGCCATCGCACCAGTAAGAAAAGTGGCATTGATGGCGAATAGGGTGACCTGCCCAATATTTAGCTTGCTTGGTAACTTCGCAGGGAGTGTTTGGGTAATCAGGGGAATGGACTCTATTGATTATCGTATTAGCTACGGCTACCTGCCCCTCTAACGACTCTGAGCGAGCCTCGAAGTAGATAGCCATAGCAATACAAGCAACTGAGGTAATCATAAGCAGTGGTGTGCGCTAATGATGGATGACTCGTAGCCCATAATTGTTTCGTAGGCTACGGCGCGTAATCGTTGGAGCGTAAACTTCTGAATCTCTTTGGCTGTGGATAAGTATTGAAAGTCGGCTAAGTCGTAGATAAGAGCGTCAAACTTGTCTATATCATCGCCTATAGCAACCTCTAGCAAGTCGGGCTGAATAGTTCGCAAGTGCCGCCAAACGATGTCTAGCACTAACTCTGTGGGCTGAACCTTATCGTCTGTTATCAGTTCAGGCATATTCTCTAACAGGATTTTAGTTATTTCTGCGCTCATTATTTGCACTCCTTGAAAGTGTTTTTGTAATCAGGCCACCCGAAGTCGCCATCTGTATCTATCCATAACTGGTGCATCGTGCAGTAGGTGTCACCCTCTATCTGCTGCACTTCTAGGTCTGTATCGCTTAAAAAAACAGCCATTGAACTGGCTAACGAAGCGAGTGCTATCACTATAACACCCGTGGCTAGTATGTTCTTCATGATACGAACTCCAACTGGATATTTCTAACAATAAATTCGTCTATAGAGCCTGAGTAAATTGTTTTCCAATAAGATTGAAAACCGTCTTGCTCTGTAAATGAGCTAATGCGTTCATCAACTCGCACATCTTTACGGTCTATTGTGTAGCGATACTCAGTATCACCGTGAGTCTGATGGCTGCGCGTAATCTGTGCGCCTGTGTTAGCTGCGATGAATGCTTCTAAGATTGGGCGGCGGTCAGTCTTGGCGATAAATAGCGCCTTTCTGAAATACTCTGCTGCGCCTGTAGGGTAGCCATCGTGATGGATATAAACGCAGATGTCTTCCGCTGCCATTAAGTTGTTGGTAAATAGGTAAGTTGCTCGTGTAGACATTTTGCTTCTCCTTATTTGTAAGTAATGAAGATGTTTTCAATAGCTTTCTTATAATCAACCCATAGCTTGTAGCTTGGAATGTCCATGCCGTTAGCCCTGCGCTCTGCCATCTCTTCTCTGTACTGTGCTTTTGTAAATTCGTTCATTTTTTTATCTCCTTGTTAAGTGTAAGTGAAATATGCGCTCATCCAACAAAGAAGTAAAGCATTTTTTTACAAATAAATAGATTATTTTACATCCTCTTCTGTTTCAACCTCAGAAAATTGCAGTTTCGACCTAATCCCATTAAGCGTCCTATAATGGTTACTTAAAACATAAGATGACATTTCGCCGAGGTCTTCTATATTTAAATCGTCATGTACTGATTGAATCTGAATCACTAGCAAATCAATCAGCAGCTTTACTTCAGACCTTTGTAATTTCACTAACTTTTGTTCTTCTCTCATTTTCTTCTCCTTGTTTTTACAGTACGTCAATGGCGTACCCTAGCTATCCATCCACTCTTCGTAGCTCTTAAGCGGCTCACCAGTGGTGAAGTCGTTACCCTTGCCATCGTCAGCGCAGGTTAGGTAAATCTCATACTCGTCAGAGTTAGTGCCACGAGCCTTAGTTTGCCAAAAATCGTTTTGTTCTAGTTCCATGATGCTTCTCCTATTTCTTGTTCTGCTTTAGTTATCGCCCAATTGCACAACCCTTCTGTAAAAGACTCTCCGTTAGCTAAAGCCTTGTCTAGATATTTATCCGCTAAATCAGATATTTCTATTTGCTTTTGTTCGATTTGTTCGTCTGTCATGATGCTGCTCCTTATGCGAATAATGTTTTTTGTATTAGGTCGTTGTCTACAAAGTAGGAAAGCTCGCTTTCTAATGCAGACATAAATTTTTCTGGGCTAGCATTGAAGGCGTTCATTGAGAGCCACTCGTTTGATGATTCAATTACTAGCTTTCTTGCGAAAGAAGGTGAAACTTCCATTTCCTTAGCTACCGCAAAAATTGCTGATGGTCTTGATGTAGTTGTCATGATGCTTCTCCTGTTTTATTTAGTGGGCGTTCAAAAGATTTGTTTGTATCGAAGGGTTCTAGCCTTCTGCCTGTAGGGGAACGATGTAGACTAAAGCCTTATGCCGAGGTCGCACTATTTACCCTTGAGCTGATACAAACAAATCTTTTCAATGCCCTCCTAATGCCCCCGAAAGGGCAGTGATTTTATCTAGCAATTTATTCCTTGTTCTCGCATTGCCTGAGCGTCTGCACGAATTGAATCGAGGTTTTGTCTCTGAGAATTAATCGCTGCGTCAAGGGTCTTGAATGAACGAAGGCGACCATCTTTATAAATTCTAAAAGGTCTAATCGCATTATTAGTCTCTATAACATGACCTTGGATTGTGTTATGAATTATCATGGTCTTCTCCTTGATGCCCCCGAAGGGGCGGTAAGTGATTAAAGTTCGGTTGGGTTCTTGTCGCCGCCGCAGTAGTAGTCTTCCATTTCATCGCGCGGAAACCAAAAGTGCTTTGAAGCGTATTTCCAGTTTTCTTCTCCGCATTCTTTCATTTCTAGGTCAAAACCTTTTGCTTCAAATTCTGAGCAACCGCCTTTTTGCTTGATTGATGAAATGAAACCGCCGATTTGCTGTGGCGTATAATCCCACTCGTTCATCATTATCATAATGTTAGAGTTATCATTCCCATCAAAAGTAGCTTGCGCGATAAAAAGCAGTTCAGATTTAGTGAAGTTATACATAATTTATTACCTTTATTAAGTGAGTGTGAGTGAACTATGCTCTCACTAAACAAGGAAGTAAAGCCCCTTTTTACAAATAATTGAAATATTTTTACTATTAGGGGCTAAGTCACTGTTTTTATAGCTAGTCAGATATCCAAATTTTTTCTCATTTCGGCTATTTTAGCGCGTAATTCTTCGCCTGTGAGCATCTTTTCCTTCTTTTCGATAGCGAATATAGCGTGTGACCTATGGCTTTTGGTCAGTCGGCATAGCTGTCGGAAGTTTGGCAGGTCTAGAAACTTAGTATGGTCTTGCGCTGCTTTGATGCCGTTCATAAACTCCTCCTCGGTGAAGTCATTGGTGAGCGAGCGATACCAGACTTTGAACTCAGTTGAGCCAACTGGGTCCGATGCCTTTTTCATCGCTTGCAGCATCCTCCACCCCTTCGCCATTACCTCCTGTGAGATATTGCCTGAGCGCTGCGTCTGATTGGTCTGACTTTGTGATTGATTTTTGTTGATAAGAGTTGAGACTGATTTGGTCATCGAATCGTTCATTTTTAAGATACCTTTCTATGTGCTGAAAATTAGGGGAAAACTCGCCGCGCATTCTTTGTATTTCTTTTGCCATGCGTTGTTTCGTGTAGTTATCTATAATGAAATCTACATCGTCAGAGTCTATTTCCATAGCAACAAAGACTTCGTGCGCTTTAGTCTTGCTACCTTTTTCTCCGTAGTCAGTATCAAAAGCCTGCCATAGCCGCTCGAAGTGTTCAGGGTATTTTCTTCTTTTCATAACCTTCTCCTTAATTTTAGACAACGTAACCTTAAAGGCTCTGACGAGCCCTTTAGGGATATTCTATCGCGCTAACTCAGTACCAGTGTATCGAATATGGTCTCTATCTAACTGCATTAAGCATTAGCAGTTAAGGCTTTTTCGCTCACAGGTGTCGCCGACTCTTGGGTTTAATTATTCCCAAGCCTAAGCCCACTGGCTGAGTGTCGGTAGGTGAAGTGCTATGGATATAGAAGGGAGGCGTGATAAGATAACCGTAGTCGGGTGACCGTATCTTCCCTCTCCTATATCGGACTTTAGGCACGCCAATGCCACCGACTCATTCATTAAACCCTTTCTGCGCACAAAAAAAAACCCCTTCCCATATCTTTTTATATATTTAAAAAAACACTTTACTTCTGTAAAAGGTAACCCCATACTTCATGGTGTCATTTTGACTTCAAGGAGAAAAGGTTATGAACACAAGTACAGAAATAAACGAGTTAGCAGCAGCTATGGCTATCGCCCAAGGGCAGATGGGCGCTGCATATAAAAATAGCTCAAACCCCCACTTTAAATCCTCATTCGCTGACCTAGCATCTATTAGTGATGTTATAAAGCAGCCCCTAAGCGATAACGGATTATCAGTGGTTCAGTTCCCTATTAACAACGAGCAAGGTGTAGCAATCACCACGCGAGTCATGCATAAGTCAGGGCAGTGGATAGAAGAATCGTTCGGCATCAAGCCTGTTAAAGCAGGTCCACAAGAATACGGTTCCTTAATTTCTTATTTTCGCAGATACGCGCTCGCAGCTATATTCGCTATTCCTCAGACAGACGATGACGCTAATTCCATACAGCTCGCAGCAGAAGCCCCTCAGAAGCCCGTAGACGCGATTACAGGCGACCAAGTAAAAGCCTTAGTGAATCTATTAGATGGCGACGAAAAGCTCAGGACGCAGCTTATGGACGCTCATGGCATATCTAAGCTAGAGCATCTGCAAAGTAATCAGTTCCGACCAGTGTATGACAAGATAAATCAACTCAAAGGAGTAAAGAAATGATAATAGATGCAAAAGATCGCTTTACATCACCTGATAAAAGAGATGATAATAAAGGCTTCTTTTACACAACGCCAAAAGACTTTGACTGTGTAGCCTTAGCGGCAAAGTTAATAGCGTTGATGGAAGAACATCTGGAGCAAGAAGATGAGCAAGGGCAGTAAGCCTAGACCGTTAGCGGTCAGCCAAAAACAGTTCGCAGATAACTTCGACAAAATTTTTAGGAGAAAGGAAATGGAACTAGACCCAGTAGTAATAGATGAGCAGCGTTATAACGACCCTGCACCACAGAAGCTAGAACCGCTAGAAGATAGGGTGGAATATGATACCGACCTAGCAATGGATTCTTATAAGCGCCACGAAATGGTACGACTAATTCTTGAAGACTTTGAAGATAAGGAAAGCAAGAACTACCACGAGCTTGCGTTAATCCTTTGGGGTTTCGTAGAAGACGAGCTAGATATGCAGAAGCTCAGGCTGCAAAAGGAGGCTACATGATTATTATAGATTGCGAGCAGGGTACAGAAGAATGGTTTCAAGCTCGCATGGGCGTCCCTAGTGCTAGTAACTTTAGCAGAATCTGCACGACTACTGGTAAATGGTCTGCACAGGCTGACAGTTACATAAACGAGCTAGCAGCGGAGGTTATTACAGGTAAGCGTTCAAACGGCTTTGTGAGCGATGCCATGCTGCGAGGCGTGGAGTTAGAAGACCAAGCCAGAAAGAATTTTGCCTTTATGTACGATTACGACAGTTACGACCTTTTCGAGGTTGGTTTCTGTATTAATGAAGACTTAGGCGTTGGTTGCAGCCCTGATGCCCTGATAAGAGACAACATGGGCTTGGAAATAAAATGCCCATTAGCCCACAACCATCTAGCGTATCTGCGAGACGGAGTGCTACCAACTAAGTATATACAGCAAGTGCAAGGCAGTTTATTGGTAACCGATAGAGACGTTTGGAATTTCTACAGTTATCACCCAGATTTCGGCGAGCAGTTGATGGTCGAAGTACACAGAGATGAAGAGTTTATCGGTCTGCTATCAGACCATTTAATAAAAGCAACAGACCTAATCGGCGAATGTGTCGAGAAATTCAAAAAAGGAGAAGTGTAATGTCACTTAATAAAGTAATGCTAATCGGTAATGTTGGACGCGACCCAGAGTTTAAATCTACTTCTAACGGTACAGCACTGGTCAATATGCCTATCGCTACTACAGAAAAGTGGAAAGATAAGCAGGGAATGCAGCAAGAAAAGACAGAATGGCATCGTGTCGTAATGTTTAACAAACTTGCAGAACTAGCAGGGCAGTATGTAAAGAAAGGCTCGAAGCTGTACATAGAAGGCAAGATTACTACCAGTTCATACGAGAAAGACGGTGAAAAGCGTTATAGCACCGAAATCATCGCTAACTCTATGCAGTTTTTAGATTCTAAACCGCAGCAGTCAGCACCGCAGCCGCAACATAAACCTGCGCAGCCAGATAATCCTTTTGGTAGTGACTTTGACGATGACATTCCGTTTTAGATAAAAAAAGCCCGACTAGGTAGGAAAAAGCAAAATCCTAGTCGGGCTTCAACTTCTTTTCAAGGAGAAGGCACACAGCTGCAACACCATGTGACCCAAACATACCAACAAGGAATAGAAAATGCAAACAGCAAATATCGGCGCAAGTATAATCGAAGCGCAACACATTAAAAGAATGACCACAGTAGACCTAGCTAAAAAGCTAAACGAATCGCGTCAGGCTGTTTACTACACGCGCAGACAGAAGTCGGCATCAATCCATAAGGTTCAGCAACTGGCAGAAATTTTTGGCTACACGGTAGACGAATTTATAGCTATTGGAGTTACAGATGCGTAGCAGTGACTCAGCAGAAAAAGATGACGCCAGAAAGCTATTAGAGCGTGATATAAAACGCTACTTAGAGGTCGGCGGTAAAATCGAAGTGTTACGAGGGCAGACTTTCTCAGATACCGTAGACCCCGAATGGGGCAGACAGAGCGAGTTTAGAAGTCGCATGGGTGAAAATAGGACTAAAAAATGAGTGATAACCGTTTCCATATAAACTCAGCAGAAAGCCTAGAAGAGTTTACTCAGCTAATTATTGAAGAATGGAAGCGCGACAAGTTTGTTACCGTACAGTGGAAAAAGGGCAAGAGGCGCACCAATGCTCAAAATAGCGCCTTAGCGGTCTACTGCCGTCATTTAGCAGAAGCCCTTAACGATGCGGGTTATGATATGAAGCGCACCCTGAAGCAAGAAATAGAAATCCCATGGACAGAAGACAAAGTGCGCGAGTTCTTGTGGAAACCTATACAGCTAATCGTAATTAACAAAGAGTCTACGACTGAAGCTAATACAGACGAGTATTCTAAGGTCTACGATGTTCTAAACAGACAGATAGCCACCAAGTTTGGCGTAAGCGTACCGTTCCCATCACGAGAAACCTATGAAACTAAAGATTGAGATAGACGAAAGCGAAGCCGAAGAAATTATGGAACTAGCTCGTGATTTAACAGATGTCGTTGAAGCATTAAGAAAACAGGTCAAAGAATTAAAAAGGCTATGCAATGAACAGAAAACAATGTCTTGAGACCATACAGCTATTGGCTCGCATCACAGCGGCAGACGATAACGGCTATGTTCAGTGCGTATCTTGCGGAGTTATAAAACACTACAGAGATGGAATGCAGGGCGGTCACTATATTCCAAAAGGCAGCAGTTCTTACTGGGCGCTAGAGATTGAGAATGTCCACCCGCAGTGTGTCGGCTGTAATATCTTTGGAATGAAAAGTGGCGCAGCAGCGCAGGAGTACACTCTCTGGATGGAAGATATGTATGGGCGCGAGTTCGTGCAAGAAATGTTAGAGAAACGCCGCAACCCAGTTAAATTGTACAAAAAAGACTACGAAGAAATGTATAAGGAGTGGTCTGAGTTAATCAAATACCATCAAAACCGAATAGGAGAATGTTGATGCGACCAACTCACGCTGTAGTAAATGGCAAGACTATACAACTATTAACCAGTATAGAACTGGAAGAATTTAGTTATAAGTTAAAAGAATTTAAAGGTGATGACTATAGAGGCATTCTGACCCTAATGATTTTCTATAACCTGTTCGATGATTTTTTAGACTCAGATGAACAGATTTGGGAAAAGTACAAAGTTTTTATGAACACAACAAACGAAATGAGCAGAGAAAGCGAAACCACACACTAGGAGAAAGCAATGGAAGATTTAATGCAACCAATGAGCCAAGCAGAATTACAGGCTTGGATATTAACTGGCGCAAATGAACTACCTAAAGAATCAGCAGAGTTACGCGCAGTTGGCACTCTAATCAAAATGATAAACGAATCAGCAGAATTTTTTGCAGCGCACCCAGAGTGTGCCGAAAAGTATTCGACTTATTTTGAATCTAAGAATAAGGAGTTTAACCATGGATGAGTTAATTGATAAGTGTACGCAGTGGAGTAAAGACAGAGGCATTATTCAATACGGCTCTACGGAATCACAGTGCCTAAAACTTGTTTCAGAGGTTGGCGAGTTATCTGACAACATCGCCAAGGGCAGGGATGTTTACGATGATATAGGAGACTGTCTAGTGGTTCTGAATAACTTAGCGGTTATGCACAACACAAGCCTAGAAGAGTGCTTAGCGTTTGCTTACGAGGATATTAAAGACCGTAAAGGAATGATGCAGCCCAACGGTATATTTATTAAGGAGACAGATATATGAGCAACAAAGATATACAGGTCGGAGGGAGTCATTACAAGGACATGAAGATACAGCCGCTAGACTATATCGTTGAGAATGAAATACCGTACAGGGAGGCGAATGTTATTAAGTATGTTTCGAGGTATAAAGCCAAAAACGGAATAGAAGATTTGCGTAAAGCGCGGCACTATTTAGACCTTCTTATAGAATCTATGGTTAATCAGGAATAGTATTCGCCGCTCTCTATCATGTCGCACAACTCAACTGCTCGGCTACCAACTTGTTCAGCCCAACGAGAGTCCATAAATTCAAAAGAAGCCTTAGCGTAATCTTCATTAGCCATTGCTGCTAAGGCTTTCTTGAATGTAAGCAGCCTGGTTATTCCTAGATTAAAACCGATGTCTATCATCGCGTCTCTTCGGGCATTATCTAAGTCAGAAAACCAATCAAAGTTGCTTTCTAGCTCAGTAATTACTCGCTCTAGGTCATTCATGAGTAAAAAGTCTATTTCTTTACTCGTTAAACCCATGCTTTCTAGGTTACGACCAACACCAATAGTTTTAATCCCAAGTGAATCTTCGTAGACATATTTTTTAACGCCTTCGTGCCGCTTAATCATTTCTATCAGTTTAGCCATATTATTTCTTTTTGAATAATCCTGTCGCATTGAACAAAGCTATTACCGCCCTAACAATATCATGGGCAACTGGTTGCAGCTTATCAAACTCTTCATCTATATCATCAGCCTTTTCAATAGCCGCTTTAAGCAGAATATCAAAAGCAATCAACTTTTCTTTACCTGCACCATCGTCAGGAATTGTATCTTCAATTAGCTTTACAATATCTACAACCATAACCCACAGTTTCTTTACCCAACTAAGATAAGTAAAAATATTCATAACTTACACTCCAATGTTAATAGGATGGCTTCAACGCCATAGATGTTAGGTATTACATCAACCCAGTGCGGATTAGCCATTACAGGTTTAACGCCTAAATCACATCCCGACTTTTTCAGATGTTGATAGTGTGAGCAACCAGTTAACAAGAGCAAGAATACCAACAGCAACAGAGTCCACAGTTTGCTCATCCACTGGTATTGCATAACCAAACGCCTCTGCTGCTTGAATGCCCGCCCAGAATGCCCCTGTGAGCGCCGTAGCGGTGATTTGGCGGCTTTTCCACTTAGCAGGGTCTGATACTGCCTTACCTTTTTTTAATAACGTATAGGCTGCTTTTGCGCGTCTAATCATCGTCTTCATCCTCTAGCAGATTGAAACAAAGTGATGATTTATAAGTTTCCATTAAGCCAATTAAGACTATAGGACTTACGCCAAGTTCAATTTGTGATTCAGCCCAATTTCCTAGCTCTTCTAGTGCATTTTCTATGAGCCTATCATTGCGAACATCTGGAAACTCAATTGTAGTCATCCTATATACCTAAACGCTGCGCCGATTGCCGCTGCTAACACTAGCCAGACTATTCGCTCAGCTGATTTACCTTTAATGACGCTTTCGGATAATCGGTCTACCTTTTCATCCATCGCGTCTACTTTAGTCTCAATATGGGACTGCCGATTAAAGACAGTGACAAGGCGCTCTTCAACACGAGCCAAAGAAATAATTGCCTCCTGCAATCCATCTATTTTTGCTTCTACTCGGCTCAATCGGTCTTCCATTTTCATACCTATAGCGTCAGGTCAGGGACTTTGCGCAATTCCCTGATTTGATAAACATGACGGATAGCCTCACCGCCTTCTTTGTGAAAAACAATTTGGTGCATAACGCTAGCCGCACCGTACCCTGCACCTGCGTGCCAGGAATCTGGTGGTGCTAATGTGCCAAAGGCTTCCACGAAAACGCCGTTATCTGTCTCTATGGCGTTCTGATGGTGAATATGACCGACTAACCACTTACGGTAATTAGTTGAAGACCATTGCTCAGGAAGCATCTTGGGTAATATCGCGCCAAGTTTAACAGCTTTAACTTTATCACCGTGGTGTACCGCTAGCAGATTATTGCCAAACTGTAGAGTATGGAAAAAACCATGTGGGTCTAAGATAGTAACTCGTGGCTCTTTTGAGTAATAAAACTTTAAGATTAACGCGAGCGCGATTGCAGTATCTGAGTCGTGGTTACCTCTAGCCATCACAACAACGCAACTCTTATGTTTCGTAAGCAACTTATCTATTGCAAATAGGAACGTCTGAGCGGCTATTTCTAGCACTACCTCGATGCGCGTATCTACGTCTAGCTTAGTTCCTGCAAAAGTCGTACCGCCTGAGCCATTGGCGTGGATAAAATCACCGACATTAACCAATAAGCATTTTTCAGAGGGAGGCGCTAAATCAACTAAGTAATCAATCGCATCTAACATATCACCAGATGATATTTTAGTATCGTAATCACGAGCCTTAGTTTCTCTTGCGTCAGCCCTCATCCCAAAATGTGCGTCACCAATTACAATCGTAGGCAACAGGTCATCAGCAAACTTCTTCTGCTTTGGTTTTGCTTTTGGCTTGTATTTTGGTAAATCTTTGGTAAGACCTTCAACAAACGCTTTGATTGCTTCATCGCGTTTTGCCTCAGTCATTGTGCGCTTAGTTTTTAACCAAGCCTTATTACCTTCATCATCCGAAGTGTAGATAGACCGACCAATAACAATCTCACCCTCTGGAACGTGGCGTCTTGCATCCCAATTCCCAGAGTAACCCGCACTTGCGGCGTAGTTTTTAACCGCACCAATGTGGTCGCGCACTGTAGACGGAGAAACACCCAAGACACCCGCCGCTTTAGCAACAACTTCCCCGCAGTCTTCCCACGCTTTTATTGCTTGGCGTTGGCGGTCTGTCTTCGCGTAGTCTACTAGACTCATTAAACAACCCTGACTTTAAGATTATTCCCTGCCAGTGCGGTAATCCTTACCTTGTTCTGAGCAGGAGCATCGAAGTCATAGTCAGTTCCCAAG
>Ga0208134_1001361_pt1 | contig 14160 bp, 16 predicted proteins | sample VirMetDEL_Mar_31_FD_184515 | JGI IMG/M metagenome (GOLD analysis project Ga0208134, IMG submission 184515) | Aqueous microbial communities from the Delaware River and Bay under freshwater to marine salinity gradient to study organic matter... | ecosystem: Environmental > Aquatic > Marine >... | reverse complement strand
AAGGATTGGATTGGTTCAAGCAACACTTCGCAGCACAATACATGGTGGTTCTAGACTAGCCAACCTTTCTTGCCCTGGCGCTAACGCGCCAGGGCGCACACGTATCCGCTTCGCGGATCCCTATCCAATACCAATATCGATTAAAACTTTAGACCCATACACCCTTTGCACAAAAAGGGGTCCCACTACTCTAGGTTGTATTGCTTGATTTAGACAGTTTATGGTGGTAAAAACATATCCAACACTTTATGGTGCAAAAAAAATTATAAAAAAATTTTTTAAAAAATTTTATGAATTTAAATAACGTAGATATTAGTAAGCTACCTGCAGACGTCAGAAAGACATTCAAGAAACTGCAAGTCATGCATGCAGAAAAACAAATTCAAAATAAAGCAAAAGATGATTTTTTATCTTTTGTAAAATGTGTGTGGCCAGATTTTGTAGAAGGCTCTCATCATCGACACATTGCAGAAAAATTTAACCAACTTGCAACAGGTGAAATAAATCGTTTGATCGTTAACATGCCACCAAGACATACAAAGTCTGAGTTTGCATCATACTTATTGCCAGCGTGGATGGTGGGCCGTGAGCCAAGACTCAAGATCATTCAAGCAACGCACACCGGAGAACTCGCCGTAAGATTCGGACGTAAAGCCAAGAACCTAATTGACTCTGAAGACTATGCAAAAATTTTTAAAACAACTCTACAAGAAGATAGCAAGGCCGCTGGTAGGTGGGAAACAGCACAAGGCGGAGAATACTTTGCAGCTGGAGTAGGCGGTGCTATCACTGGCCGGGGTGCTGACCTTTTAATTATTGACGACCCACATTCTGAGCAAGATGCAATGTCACCTACAGCATTAGAATCTGCTTATGAATGGTACACATCAGGTCCACGTCAGCGTTTACAACCTGGCGGTAAAATTATTTTAGTTATGACTAGATGGTCTAACAAAGATCTAACAGGAAAATTATTACAAAATCAAAAAGAAGCTAAAGCTGATCAGTGGCACGTGGTCGAATTTCCAGCAATCTTGGACCACGGAACAAAGAAAGCAAAACCAGTATGGCCTGAGTATTGGAAGCTAGATGAATTAGAGAAGGTACAAGCAACACTGCCCACGGGCAAATGGAACGCACAATGGATGCAAAACCCAACCGCTGAAGAAGGAGCAATACTAAAACGTGAGTGGTGGCGTATCTGGGACAAAGATTGGATACCTACATTACATCATGTCATACAATCTTATGATACTGCATTTCTTAAAAAAGAAACTGCTGACTACAGTGCTATTACTACTTGGGGTGTATTCTATCCATCAGAAGATGAGCCTGCTAATTTAATGCTGCTAGATTCTATAAAAGGTAGATATGAGTTTCCTGAACTACGGAGATTGGCCCTTGAACAATATGCTTATTGGCAACCTGATTCTGTTATCGTTGAAGCAAAAGCATCAGGACTACCTCTTACATACGAGCTTAGACAGATGGATATACCGGTTGTGAACTTCACACCTAGTCGTGGAAACGACAAGCACGCTCGTGTAAATGCAGTTGCACCTTTGTTCGAATCTGGTATGATATGGTGTCCTGAACAAAAATTCGCAGATGACGTCGTTGAAGAATGTGCTGCGTTTCCGTACGGGGATCATGATGACTTGGTTGATAGTACAACACAAGCAATTATGCGTTTTAGACAGGGAGGACTATTACAACACCCTGAAGACTACGTCGACGAACAAGTCGAGAAAACGAAAAGGAATTATTATTAATGAACGCAATCTATAAATTTGTTCTTGGAATGATAGGTAAAAGAAGTGGCGTAGTCACAACTCTTCCTAGTCAAAAACAAGTTGAGTTTCAGGCAAATATGTTAGCAGAAAAATTTATGCAGAATGGTATAGACCCTAATGCATTAAAATCACCCGAACAGGTAAAAAATGTTTTAGCCAATATTGATCAGGCAAACATGAGAGTCATTCCAGCAGATAGTGCTGAAGGTAAAGGTATTACAGAAAAATTCTTAGGTAAGAAAAAAGCAGATGTAATGGATATGGAAGGCAATAAGATTCCTGATGATGCAAAAATCATGGGTGGTAAACAAATACAACCTATTAATATGACTGTTGAAGAGAGAACAGGGGGATTGTTAAAAGGTAAATACGAAAGTGATGAAGCAATCAAAGCACGTCTTGTTGCTGATAATAAAAAAGGTATTAAAAGTATAAAAATTAATTTAGTTGATGATTCAATTGCTAAAATAAAATCTTTGGAACCTATAGAAGCAATGAAAGAAGCAAATCTAGTTGCAGGTAAAAAAGGTAGATATGCAAACTTAGATGATAATCAAGTTAAAAAAATTATGGATGATACTCAAGATCATATCTTTGAAAGAGATATACCTGATGAAGACTTTGCAACAGGTGGACGTGTTGGTTTAAAAGGTGGATCTGGATTTTTAAAATTTCTAAAAAAATTTAAAGTAAAACAATCTGGAGATGATGTAAAAGAATTTTTATCTAAAAGAAAGTTTATGAAAGACATCGTAGGCAATACTGAAAAAGCTAAAAAAGCTAGAGAATTAAGAATGTTAAAAGAAGCAGCAGAAAAAGCTAGAGCAGAAGGTGGTTTTAAATTTAAAGATGTAGATGTTGAAAAAGATATTAAACCTATCTTTGATCAATCAAAAGATCGTACACTAAATTCAGACGGTGGACGTATAGGTTACAAAGCTGGTAGCGTTGATAAGATGAGAAGATTATTCTTACAAGCTATTGGAGCTGGCACGGCAGGTATTGCAGGAGCTAAGTCTGGTATATTTAGTTTTGGTAAAGGTGCGGGTAAAACTGTTGCAAAAGAAGTTGCACAGCAAACTACATCAAGTATGCCTCCTCCATATTTCTTTAAGCTTGCAGAAAAAATTAAAATGATGGGTGATGACGTAACCGCTACAACAGAGAGAACTATTGCAAAAAAATTAAAATCTAAAGATGGTAAGTCTGAATATTTATTAGAAGAAGACTTAGCTACAGGAGACACGAGTATTAAAAAAATATACAAAGAAGACGATAACATGATTACTGACGTAGAGATCATGGAACTTAAAAAAGGTGAAGTTGTTCAAACCAAAGATGGTAAAGCAATTAAAACTCCAGATGAGTATGAAGAAGTTACAGAAGTTAACAAAAGAATTTACAAAGATGATTATAACGCATCAGACTACACAGATGGAATTAATGTTGATGAAATTATAAAAGAAGTAGATGATACAGTACCATCAATCAAATATGCAAGCGGTGGCCTAGCTTATATGTTAGGAGAATAATGACAAGCCCTTTTATACTAACAAAAATATATCAAGGTCTTACTTCTAAGAATCAATTACTCAAACGTAAATTAAAACTGGGTACTGATGAGATACCTATCCCTCCTAAACGAGATGACGTTACAACTATAGAAGCGATCAATAGATTTAACAAAGCTAACCCCAGAGTTGACACTACAAATTTAAAACCTCTTTCAGTAAAACATTCTAATGTTAAACAGTCTAATGTTAATGAACCTGACGAAGGCGTGATCCAAGGCGCGTTCGACACGGCTACTAGAGAAGCACAATCAGAAGGTTTCCCTGCACCAAACTACGAGAAGTTTAAATCAAGATACTTGAAAAAGAATATGAAAGCCGATGGCGGACGGATTGGTTATAAAGATGGACCAAAGATGTTCGATGTCCAAGCTTCAGGAACCAAGAGTGGTAAACAACAAATTGAAGGTGCACCAGAAGGTATTACTTCTGACAAAGAAACTATAAATGCTATTCTAACTATGGACATACCTCTAACAGAAAAAGTTAATTTAATTGGAGATCTGCAGTATGGAAAATTTAGAGACAAAATAGAATACAAGGACGATGAGATTTTTTTAGATGATCCAAAAAGTTATAGAAACAGAAACATAGGATTAGATTACAATAGAGGTGGAGAAGGTTTTAGTGGTTCTGCTACCGTTGGAGATGAAGGTCCTGCATTTAATATAAGATACAAAAAGAGTTTCGCCGACGGTGGTATGTTGGTACAACCCAGTGACGATGGATCACGGCCCGGGTATGCTGATGACAAGAAAAAAAGTTCTGGTTTTGCAAGTGAAGAAACTCAAAAAAAAATTCAAAAAATAATAGAAGAAAAAACTACCAAAAGAGTAGATCAAATAAAAAAAATAAATGATTGGACTAATAATTGGTTTGAAAACAATGCAGGAAAATATGATTCTTATGAAAAAACAAAAAAACAATTAATTAAAGATTGGTCTAAAGAATCTAAAAATAAAAAATATGTAGGAAACTTTAAATTATCTTTAGAAAATGGTTTACCAAATATTGCAGCTGGAACTGCAGAAAGTTCCAAAGCAACTAGAGTATCCAATAGAATATTTGATTTAAATTTTCCAATTCAAAGATCAAATAAAGAATTAATTTTTCAAAAAGGTTATGCAAATTACAGATTACAAAACCCAAACTTTAATAAAAAAATTAATGATTATTTTGATTTAATTATTTTAGATAAAAGAAGCTATGATGTTCAACAAAATCTAATTCAATCAGGAAAATTAAAAGAAGGCTATGGTGTAATTAGAACTGCTACAGGAGATTATACTGGTTCAAGTTCTAAATCTATGAAAGGTAAACAAGCATTAGATGCTTTAAATATAGATAAAGAAGTATTAGAATTTATAACAACATACATGAAACCAGATAGTGCTTTTTTTACTAAAACAGGGGGAGAAAATATTTATGACATTGTTGGAAAACATGTCGATCCTGAAAAAGTAAATAGTTACAGAAATAAAATTAGTATGGGTGTGGATAATTGGAGGGCTAATTTGGATGCTGTTGTAGATTTAGCTAATAAAGATTTACCTCCTTCAAAACATTTAAGTTCTTCTCAATTAATTTCTCAAATGAATAAAGAATCTAAAAAAATGTCTAAAATTTTTAATGTAAAAGATTTGCCTCCGGAATTAAAATTTTTTGGTTATTCACAAGATCATTTATTAGGTATTAGAGAAGCTCTTGAATTAGGAGATCCAAGAATAGCAAGGCAAACATTAAACACAATATCTGGCTCAACAAGAGCTCAAAATACATTTTTAGGTTTTAAAGAATTTGGAAATCAAAGAAGAAAATTAATAAAAGATTTTAACGCTGTACCACCTAAAGCTAGAGGACCTATAATAGAAAAATTAAATTTATTATCAAAAGAATTTATACCTGGTGAGTTAGAATATGGTGTTAGAAAAGATGGTTCTATGAAAATAAAAGTTTTAAATCCTCAAAAAACTCAAGCGTCAAGAATAGAATCATATAAAAAAGTGTTGGGTGAATCTTTTGATATAAAAACACCAGAAGGAAGATTGAACATGAAGAAGTTAAATACTTCTGTTGCTTTCCAAAAATTTTTAAAAGATAACGGAATTGTGGTACCTGGATGTGGTAGACAAAAAGTTGTTACTGGTGGTAGAATTACTTTTTCCAATGGTACTTGTGGTGGTTTCAAAAATGCGGATGAGTTTGCAAAAGGAGACCCAGAAGGTTTTCTAAACACAGTTAAAGCAGATCCTAAAGCAGCACAATTAATTAACAACGCCGATGTAGGTGCTATGAAAGGTGCGTTTGCTTGGGCAGCTAACGATATTAAAAAACCTACAGGTTGGTTAGGCGGAGATCTTGCAGTATCAACAGTGTTTACAGCAAATGCTTTAATGGAAGGTAAAACTCCTCTTGAAGCTTTAGATCAAGGATTGTTATGGTTTGTACCCAATGAGGCATTAAAAATAGTTGGTATGGGAGATAGTTACAAAAAAAGTTTAACTGAGGGTATGAGTGAAGGAGAAGCTATCCGTATTAAAAAAGCTTTAGACCTAGAAAATGCAGACAAACAATATTTAACAAACGAAGCAGAACTTAAAAGTTTAGAAACACAGATACAACAAAATCCAGATCTGTTTAAACAAGTAACAGCTGAACAAATTCAAAATAGTAAAAATAGATTATTAACTAATATTGAAGAAGCTCGTGTTGATGGTACTAGAATACTTTCTGATCTTGCTGATAGACAAGGGACTACTCTTCCAGGAACAGCAACTACAGATAAAAATACTATTGATGCTTTTAATACTTCAATGGATAATTTATTTACAGCAAAAAAACAAAAAGCAATTAAAGAGTCTAATGTAGCCAGACAATTTGATATAGGAAGAGAGTATCAAAAATATTTAAATGATTTAATTATGCCAGACATAATCGAAGAAAAATTAGGAAAAGGAAATAAAAATTATCAAGACTTTGATATATTAGGAGATAAATCAGGATTGTTTACAGATTTTTTTCCATCTCTTACAAGACCTTTTGCACCAGTTACAGCAACCATAGGTCAAGCAGCTCAAGGGTACGCTTCAACTAATTTACCTTTTGCAGATAAACTGCAAAATTATTTAGAAAATATTGCTATATCAAGAGGTAAAGAAAACCTGACTCAACCTATTACTATGGATAATTTAACACAAGGTGATTTTGATATTTCAAATCAATACGGAGAAGGATTAAAAAGAAATTACGCATCAGGAGGCATAGCAAGCCTAACAGACACCATTCCACCAGAATCAGGGCCAACACCTCATGGGTTGCCTTATGTATATAATAATGTTAAGAAGATATAGGAGTAATAAATGGCAGATATAGATAAAGGACTCCCGAACACACGATCTAAAATTGAGATTCCTTCAGAAGAGGAATTGCAAGAAGTTGCTGTTCAGGATGAAGACGTAGAAGAATTAAAAGGACCAGTTGAAGTTATCCCTGAAGAGGATGGCGGAGCAACTATCGATTATGATCCGGGTGCAATAAACACTCCAGGTTCAGAGTCACACTTTGATAACCTAGCAGATATTTTACCAGAAGATGCAGTTGAACCAATTGGAAACGAGATGGTTCAAAACTACATGGATTATAAGTCATCAAGAAAAGAATGGGAAAATGCATATACAACTGGATTAGACTTATTAGGTTTCAAATATGAAAATAGAACAGAACCTTTTCAAGGAGCTTCAGGTGCAACACACCCAGTTCTTGCAGAAGCAGTAACACAATTTCAAGCCCAAGCTTACAAAGAATTATTACCAAGTGATGGACCGGTTAGAACACAAGTTATAGGAGTTAAGAATCCACAAACTGAACAACAAGCACAACGTGTTAAAGATTATATGAATTATTTAATCATGGACACGATGAAAGAATACGAATCTGAATTTGATTCTATGTTATTTCATTTACCATTAGCTGGATCTACATTTAAAAAAATTTACTACGACGTACCACTTGGAAGAGTGGTATCGAAGTTTGTACCAGCGGATGAATTAATTGTTCCGTACACAGCTACCTCATTAGACGATGCGGAAGCAGTTATTCATACCGTGAAAATTTCAGAAAACGAATTAAGAAAACAACAAGTTAATGGATTTTACAGTGATGTAGAGTTAGGTCCTCCAGGTACAGATTCTAATGGAGAACTATCTAAAAAAGAACGTGAGCTAGAAGGAACTAAAAAAACAGGTAAGAACGAACCTGTATATACTTTGTTAGAGTGTCATGTTAATTTAGACTTAGAAGGTTTTGAAGATGTTGGAGCAGATGGAGAGCCAACAGGAATAAAATTACCTTACCTCGTTACAGTCGATGAAGGTAGTAGGAAAGTTTTGTCTATCAGACGAAACTATGCGCCCGATGATCTAAAGAAAAGTAAGATCCAATATTTTGTCCACTTCAAATTTCTGCCAGGACTAGGATTTTATGGCTTTGGACTCATTCACATGATTGGCGGATTGAGTCGTACGGCAACGTCGGCTCTCCGTCAATTATTAGATGCAGGTACATTATCAAACCTACCGGCTGGATTTAAACAAAGAGGTGTTAGAGTAAGAGACGAAGCATCACCAATACAACCAGGTGAATTTAAAGATGTAGATGCACCAGGTGGAAATTTAAGAGATGCATTTTTTCCATTACCATACAAAGAGCCTTCACCAACATTATTAAACTTACTTGGTGTTGTAGTATCTGCTGGTCAAAGGTTCGCGGCTATTGCTGATATGCAAGTGGGTGACGGTAACCAAGGCGCTGCAGTTGGAACTACAGTTGCACTTCTTGAACGTGGATCACGTGTGATGTCTGCTATTCATAAAAGATGTTACGCAGCAATGAAGCAAGAATTTAAATTATTGGGTAAAATAGTTTCACAATACTTACCACCAGAATATCCTTATGATGTTGTAGGTGGAGCAAGAAATATTAAACAAGCTGATTTTGATAACAGAGTGGATGTAATACCAGTTGCGGACCCTAATATATTTTCAATGAGTCAGAGAATAACTTTAGCTCAAACACAATTACAAATCGCAACATCAAATCCACAACTTCATAACATGTATCAAATTTATAGAAATATGTATAATGCGATTGGTGTTAAAGATGTTGATGCAGTTTTACCACCACCGGCACCTACAGCGCCGATGGATCCAAGTTTAGAACACATAAATGCTTTAGGTGGAAAACCTTTTCAAGCTTTTCCTGGTCAAGATCATAGAGCACACATTACAGCTCACTTAAATTTCATGTCAACTAATATGGTTAGAAATAATCCTGCTGTTATGGCTGCAATACAAAAAAATATATTAGAACACATTTCAATTATGGCTCAAGAACAAGTTCAATTAGAGTTCAGAGAGCAAATGGTTAACATGCAACAGATGCAACAGATGTCAGTAAACAATCCACAGATGCAACAACAGTTACAAATGCTTACAAATCAAATTGAAGCAAGAAAAGCTGTGTTGATTGCTGAAATGACTGAAGAATTTATGAAAGAAGAAAACAAAATTACTTCACAATTTGATGCAGATCCATTATTAAAATTAAAATCACGTGAAGTTGATTTAAGAGCAATGGAAAATGAACGAAAAAAAGAAGCTGATGCAACAAAAGCTGATTTTGATAGAGCAAAATTAATGCAAGCACGAGATTTAGCTGAAGATAAGATGGATCAGAACGAAGAATTAGCAGAATTACGTGCTAGCACGAGTTTAGCTAAGTCTGGAGTCAAAGAAATGACTGTTCTTGACAATTAAGAATGGTATAATAGGATAACAAAGGTAAATATTATGATAAACTATAAAAAATCAAAGCAAATGGCAGTTCCAAGTCAAAATGTAGAGGTAGATCCAAGATCTAAGACTACAGCTGATGGTGCTTTCAACTATATTCCTACTGGAGACAAGGAAAAAGTTAGAGGTACTAAAAGAATGCTAGCTGAAAAGAAAAAAGAAGCTACTTGGTACTAAATTATGTGGTTATCGGCAATTAAATTAGCCGTTTCTGCTGGTAGTAAAATTTATGCTAACAAGCAGAGAACGAAGATGGCAATGTCAGACGCACAGCTTATGCATGCTACTAAGATGGCCCAAGGTCAGGAAGCTTACCAGGGAAAACTTTTAGAGGCACGTCAGTCGGACTGGAAAGACGAGGCAGTTTTAATAATTTTAAGTTTGCCCGTGTTGGTGCTCGCTTGGGCAGTCGTATCGGACGATCCAACAGCTATGGACAAGGTAAAATTGTTTTTTGAAATGTTCTCGCAGCTTCCCCAATGGTTCACAAATTTATGGATCCTTGTCGTGGCGAGTATTTATGGTATAAAGGGTACACAAATATTTAGAAACGGAGGAAAAAAATAATGTCAGGATATTATAATCTAGGTAAAAAATTAATTTCAGGTATAGGTCAAGCTATCAACAAGACTAAAACAAACGTACCTAAAACAGAAACACAAAAAAAAATAAGAGATTTAAAAATCGCTACTCAAAAATTAAAAGGCTCTAAAGCAAAATTAGATCAAAGTATTTTTGAAATGAAAACGGGTCAACCTTTTACTTTTAAAAAAAGTACAAAAAAATCAGAATCAAATAAAGAAGCATACAAAAGAATACAAAAAGATAATACTAAAGTAATTAAAAATATGCTTGATAAAGCTACTGAAAAAAAAGCTGATGGTGGAAGAATAGGTAGAAGACTTGGTGGTGGAGCTGACATGGCTAAGAGAAAAACAAACGTTCAAAAAATAAAAGAAACGTTTGGTCCTAAACAAAAAAAAGTACCAAATAAATTTAAAGGTTTTTCAAAATTACCAGAAAAAGTTCAACAAAAAATAGACGTTAAATTAGCGAAGAAGGTTTAACATGGCAAAACTTTGTCCAAAAGGAAAAGCAGCAGCTAAAAGAAAATTCAAAGTATATCCTTCGGCGTACGCGAACATGTATGCATCAGGAGTTTGTTCAGGTAAAATTACACCAGGTGGAAAAAAAGGTAGCCGTAAAAAAGCTATGGGTGGTGGAATGATGGATATGACTAGAATGAGATATCTAAAAGGAGGACAAGTATAATGGGTATACTTTCTAAAAGTCCTAAAATTACAGAAAAAATAATGAAAGTTATAAAAGGTGCTAAAGGTAGTCCTTTTAAAAATGTAGATGATTTAGGTTTTATGCCAAACTATAGAAATCCAAAAGATTTACCAGGAACAGAAAAGAAAAAACTTAAAATGATTGGTGAAAAACTTAGAAAAAATAAAAAAGATTCTAAAGTATTAGATCAATCTAATAAAGTTAGAGGTGGTTTAAAATTTGGTGGATCAACATGTAAATTAGCTACTAAAGGTAAAGGGAATGCTTACGGAAAGAATTCGTAATGCGTACACACTTTTCAAAGGGTGGTTTAAGACAATGGGTAGCGGACAAATGGGTAGACATTGGAGCACCGAAGAAAGACGGCAAGTATCAACCATGCGGGAGAAGCAAAGGCTCAAAGAGGAAATATCCAAAATGCGTCCCACTTGCAAAAGCCACACGGATGTCAAAAGGGCAAAAGGCGAGTGCTGTCAAACGAAAACGAGCAGCCGGTAATCCTGGCGGTAAACCAACTAACGTAAAAACATTCGCATAATGAGAAAACAAGATAACATGCCCGCGAGAAATAAAAAAAACTTTAGATCTACAAAGTCTGGAGCAGGTATGACACGAGCCGGTGTCGCTGCCTATAGAAGAAAAAATCCCGGTTCAAAACTAAAAACAGCTGTGACCGGTAAAGTTAAAAAAGGGTCCGCTGCCGCTAAAAGGCGAAAATCGTACTGTGCAAGAAGTGCAGGACAAATGAAACAATTTCCTAAAGCTGCGGCTAATCCAAATTCAAGACTAAGACAGGCACGGAGAAGATGGAAATGTTAAATGCAATTAGAAACAGTAATAAATAAAACTTTAAGATTCCTCGATTCAAGAATAGATCAATTGTCAATTTCGGTAACGTCCGGAGGGGTTGACACTATGGAAAATTACAAGTATATAATAGGACAAATCAATGCACTGGAATCAGTGCGTCAGGAAATCTCTAACCTGCTAAACGATAAGGAGCACAATGAAGGAACAGTCATCGATATTAACACCAAACAATGATCTTATTGGTGTAAAAAAATCAGAGAAAAAAGAAGAGAAAGAACCTAACTTACCAAAACCTACTGGGTGGAGGATGATAGTTTTACCTTTTAAAATGAAAGAGAAAACTAAAGGTGGATTAGTATTAGCTGAAACAACTATAGAGAGGCAACAAGTTGCATCTCAAGTTGGTTTAGTTTTAGCTATGGGTCCTCAATGTTATAAGGATAAAGAAAGATATCCTGAAGGCCCGTGGTGCAAGGTCAATGATTGGGTAATGTTTGCACGTTACGCCGGATCAAGGATCAAGATAGATGGTGGGGAAATGCGTCTGCTAAACGACGATGAAGTGTTAGCAACAATAGATAGTCCAGAAGATATATTGCATGAGTTTTAATCATAGGAAGGAGTAAACTATGCCAGACGAAGAAAACAAGTTAGTACCTATAGATACATCAGGACCTGATGCTACTATAGATATTGAAGAAGTAAAAGAAGAAGCTGTAATTGAACAGCTAGAAGAAAACACGGAACAAGAAACAAAAACAGAAGAACCAGTAAAAGAAGAAACAAAAAAATCGGATGAAGAATTAGAAGACTACAGTAAAGGTGTACAATCTCGTATTGCAAAATTAACTCGTAAGATGAGAGAAGCAGAAAGAAGAGAACAAGCTGCTTTAGATTACGCTAAAGGTGTAGAAGAAAAAAGACAAGCATTAGAAAAAAGATTTGAAAAAACTGATGCTGATTATGTCAAAAAGTTTGAGACTAGTATTTCAACAGGTTTAGAAGCTGCGCAAAAAGAATTAGCAGCAGCTATTGAATCTGGAGATGCGGCAGCTCAAGTTGAAGCTAATAAAAGAATTGCGACTCTTGCTTTTGAGAACGCAAAATTAGAACAAACTAAAGCAGGAAGAGAAGAACAACAGGCTGAGAAACCTGTGTTATCTCAACCACCGGTCCAAACTCAACAAATGGATGAACCTATTAATCCAGATCCTAGAGCTGAACAATGGGCTTCTAATAACTCATGGTTTGGTACGGATAAAGCAATGACTTACACTGCTTTTGAAATACACAAGGATTTAACGGAAAAAGAAGGTTATGATCCAAACTCTAATGAATATTATGCAGAGGTCGACAGAAGAATCAGAGTTGACTTTCCTCATAAATTTGGTACTACTAATAATAAGCAAACGGCCGCTCCTGTTCAGACAGTTGCTTCTGCTTCAAGAAGCGTAAAGCCAGGTCGCAAAACTGTGAGACTCACATCTTCACAGGTAGCAATAGCTAAAAAATTAGGTGTGCCACTCGAAGAGTACGCAAAACAATTAAAAACCACGGAAGGAGCGTAAAATGGAAAACGAAAATAAAAATACTTCTCGTGCGAACCAAACACGGTCAAAGTCTGAACGACCTAAAGTGTGGGTTCCACCATCTTCTCTAGATGCACCCCCTGCACCTGATGGATTCAGGTATAGATGGATAAGAGCAGAAAGCGTTGGCTTTCAGGACACTAAAAATATAACCGGAAGAATAAGAGAAGGTTATGAATTAGTTAGAGCCGAAGAAGTCGAAAATGCATCTGATTATCCAGTCCTCGATGAGGGCAAATACAAGGGAGTGATTGGGGTCGGTGGCCTTCTACTTGCGAAGGTACCAACAGAGATCGCGCAACAACGTCAAGAGTATATGGCTAACCGTCATAAACAACAAGACGAAGCCGTAAATAACGATCTTATGAAGGAGCAGGATAGTAGAATGCCGATCAATGTTGAAAGGCAATCTCGTGTAACCTTCGGTGGTACGAAAAAGTAATTTTTTAAATCACTGAATTTATAAACCGTACTGGAGGCCCTTCGGGGCAGGTACATAAGGAGAAACAACTATGGCAAATAGAAACACACAAGGTTTTGGTTTGATCCCTGCAGGAACTCTTGGCTCAACGCCAGCGACTTCTGGTCAAGGCAAATACAAAATCGACGCCGGATATGCAACAACTGTATATCATGGTGAAGCGGTTGCTTCTGCTGCTGGTTACATTGTTGGAGGTCAGACAACTGATGCTCCAATTCTAGGAGTACTTAACGGAATATTTTACAACGCGGCTACAACTTTAAAGCCAACGTTTGCAAATCATTACGTACAAGTGACACCAGCAAACTCAGAAGATATCGATGCATTTGTATTCGATAACCCTCAACAACAATATGTAGTAGCAACTGATGACGCAGTAGCACAAGCTGGATATTTAGAAACGTATGACATGAACACAACAGCTGGTAGTACAACTACTGGTCAGTCTTCAGCTACACTAGATATCGGCGACACAAGTGCTGATGCAGCTTCATGGAGATTACTAAGATCTGCTGAAGATCCTGAAAACGATGAAAATGCGGCTTTCAGATCAGTAGTAGTAGTTGCTAATCTAATTGAGCTACAAAACTAATAGCAGAATAGGAGAACAATAATGGCTATATCACGATCACAACTAGTTAAAGAACTAGAGCCAGGTTTGAACGCACTGTTCGGCTTGGAATATAAACGTTATGAAAATCAGCATGCTGAAATTTATAACGAGGAATCATCTGACAGAGCTTTTGAAGAAGAAGTTATGTTATCTGGTTTCGC
>Ga0208134_1001359_pt1 | contig 14162 bp, 16 predicted proteins | sample VirMetDEL_Mar_31_FD_184515 | JGI IMG/M metagenome (GOLD analysis project Ga0208134, IMG submission 184515) | Aqueous microbial communities from the Delaware River and Bay under freshwater to marine salinity gradient to study organic matter... | ecosystem: Environmental > Aquatic > Marine >... | reverse complement strand
TGCGGTGTCACGGTAGCCAAGGGTCGTGTCGCGGTACGTAAGGGCTGTATCCCGTGCGCCTTCTGCGTCTGCAACGCTGGCGTCAAGAGTAGCTTGCTTCGTGTTGACCGTGCTTGTCAGGTTATCAACTGCGGTGACAAGGTTGGCGACTTCAGTTTCAACAGTCATGAGTTTGTCCTTTATGCGTAGGCGTGTTCACTGATGAAACGCTCTTGAGAGTTGGTGAAGGCCGTGGCCATCTGGAGGAGCGGCACTTGGATGCCCGCAAGGGCAACCTCTGCGGCAGACTGGGCGGTCTCGGATGCCGTCTGTGCGGCTTCTGATGCGGTCTGGGCAGTCTGGGCGGCCACCTTCGCATTCTCTGACAGTGTCGCGGACGCACTCGCATCCCCGGATGCCGTAGTCGCAGTCCCGGCTTGGGTTGTGGCGATCCCCGCTTGAGTGGTGGCAATTCCGGCTTGGGTTGTGGCAATTCCGGCTTGGGTTGTTGCGGTGCTCGCTTGGCTGGTCGCAGTCCCGGCGTCCGCCGAAGCACTTGCGGCGTCGGCTGCTGCGTTGAGTTCGCTGTTGCCCGCGTTGGTAGCAGCTGTTGTAGCGATCCCGGATTGCGTAGTGGCAATTCCGGCCTGCGTGGTGGCGATCCCCGCCTGAACTGTGGCGGTAGCAGCGTCAGCAGCGACAGAGGATTCAGAAGCAGCGGCGTTTGTTTCAGCTGCCTCAGCGGCGGTTTTAGCGATTTCGGAAGCTGTCTGCGCGGCAGCTGAAGCGGTTTCAGATACCTCAGCGGCAGCTTGTGCCGCTACCGACACCGCCTGCGCCGCAACTGCGCCTGTCTCAGCGGCCTCAGCGGCGTTCTTATGCGCCAGTGCGGCTGCCGCGCTTGCTGCCGCGTTAATGGCCTCGGATGTAGCCGTAGCCCCGGCGGTAACAGCTGCCTCTAGCGCGAGCTGGCCTTCTGTCTTGCCTTCATATGCAGGCAGCTCAGAAATCTCGTGCAGGTTCGCGGTTTCTACGTTGGGAACTGAAGCAGTTGTTCGCAGCTTGCGCCCCTGCTCCCCTATAATGGTGATGTCATACAAAGACTCCGTAGCGCCCAAGGCGTTCGGCCACAGGGGGAGGGTGCACTGGCCGTTCGCGTCAGTAACACCGTCCACAATTTCCGGGACAACATAACCGTTGTAGACCTCGTACCGATTCAACTTCGCGCGGACCCTAGCGCCGACTTCAGGCACGCCTGACTGGTCGTGGAGTGTGCAGATCACATTGCATGTAGGTATCATGTCTCTCTCCTACTCAGGCGAACTTGATCGGGCGGACCCGACGGTTTGCGCGTTGCGTGTCACGACCTTTGGCATCGTCCATGGATTTAGAAAATTTCAGTCGGTAGTACGTGGCCAACTCTGGGTTGGTCCATTCTTTGCCCGGCGTGACCATCAGGGTCGCCAGTGCGCCGCAGGCGATAGACCGGCCATGGGTTTCGAAGATGAAGTCTTCAACCCCGGTAGACGTCTGGCTGGGCTTCAACACACACTCTCCCGTCAGGACGTAGCTGGCGTCTGGGACGGGGTACAGCCTGATGCTGTGGTCTTGGTATGTGCTGTAATTCAGGGGTGCGCCGGTTACTGTGTCCGGCTGCGGTGCGTGGTCAATGTCGGTGATGCGGGCGAGCAGGCGCTGGTTAGCCCGCAAGGACAGTATGTTCTCAATAACCGCGTCGTTAGGTACGCCGAGTTCGTAGATGGCGAAACCATCTACCGTGTACTCAGTGTCAAAGGCGTAGCGCCACACCTCGCTCATGGCGCAGAAATCCGCCGCCGCAGAGCGCAAGTGCGTAGTCATCGTAATCTCAGGGCAGCCGGGGACATGGGGCTGCACGTGGATGAAAAATTCTTCCCATGTCTTCGCCATGTTACGTCACCCTGCTTGTGTTTGAGGGGGAGGCTGCGCCGTCAACTTGGGACTTCTGGCCGATGGCTCCGTTAAAGGCTTGGTACGCTGCTGCTGCGCGGGCCTCATTGGCCCCGTACTCCGCGTCCTTCGAGTACGCCCGGTAGAGAACCCAATCAATAATCGCGGACATGTAGATGTCGTCGAGCTTGATGACTTCGGTGTTCCCGCTGTCAGGGTCGAGATCATTCTCAGACAGGGCGTGCGTGCCGGGCGTATCAGAATACACGACCTCCAGCTGGGCAGCTGCCGTCGCTGGGGGGTAGACAAAAAATTCCTTGGGCTGGCGGGGGTCAAACGTGAAGTGTTGGATGTTGACCGTGCCGGTCTCAGCGTGCCACGCGGGGCGCTGGTCGTCCAACACGCTGCGGGCGACAAGGCGCACAACTTTTTTGTTGGACGTCGCAGCGAGATTGCGGGTCACGTCAAGCAGGCGCAGGGCCGTAGCGAACTGAGTGGTCAGTACCTGTCGGGTGCCCACGGCGCAGGTAAACGTCCCCGCGCTCGACATAGCGTCGGGGCGCAGCAGTGTGATGGACAGGTAGGACTCGTTGATCCAGTTCTGGAGTTCAACACGTGGCCACCGGACATTGTTGTCCTGAAGCACGTCTTCGACCCGCCTGATGATGTCGACGACTTTGACTACGGCCACGGGCTTTCCCCTTACTCTTCAGCAGGTGCTGATTTTTTGGCAGAAGCCTTGGGCTTCTTCGGAGCGGGTTCAAGGAGCTTCGCCAGCTCTTCGCCCTGCTCGGTCAGGACAAGTTCGTTGTCCACGTACCGGGCTACGATCACACGGGCACCGTCGACCCGCGCCATGGCGCGGTTGGACGTCATCTCAGCGCCGAGTTCCTCAATTACTTTTTGGATGTTCATAACAACCCTCCTTGAGTGGTGAGTGGGGGGCGTTAACCCCCCACTCATTCAGTCGTTACGTTGGGTCGCCGACCAGAGCTGTTACCAGCGCCTCGTCCTTGACAACCTTGCGACCGTACACTGACAGGCCGCGAACGATGTCGCCGAAGTCAGTCTGGTTACGCAGCGGCTCAGTCTTGGTGATCTGGGACGCGAAGGCGCAAGATGCCTTAGTGCCCGCAACCATCATGCGACGTGGCTTTGCGCCAGCGGACGTGCCGCCGGATGCTACAGCGGAGAGACCCGCAACCATCGCCTTGTCCGTGGTGCCCTTGGGCAGCAGGTTGGACACGTAGACTTCGAAGCGGTCCAGCATCCCGATCTTACCTGTACGGATGGTCGAGGACTGGTCGCCAGTGAAGTACGCTTGCGCGATGTCTGTTTGCATCAGCAGCTGACGGTCAAACGGTGACAGGATCAGCCAGCGGCCTTCTTCCGGTACGTTCTGCTCGTCCAGCGCCGCAGACATGCGGAGAATGGTCTTCAGGACGTTGGCCGGGGTTGCTTGGTCGATAGGCAGTGCGTCGGTGCCGAGGTTGTACTCAGCAGACAGCGCACCGGCGGTTGCACCCGCGTTCGCCGCATCAGCACCTTCAGTAACGAACCACTGGAAGAAGCATTCGTTCTCGATGTTGATCTTCAGCTGCTTGGCAGCGTCGTCGGTGAACATGTTCATCAAGTCCATGTCGGCCTGATGTGCCAGCACGTCGTTGACCTGAACGCTGAAGTATTTGCCCTTGTTGATCTGCATGTCGGTGAAGATCGGTGTTGGGACTTCAGAAGTCAGGGTGCTGCCTGCGCCGCCGTAATCATTGATCGTGATGGACGGTGCTGTGCGGATACGGATCGTATCGCCTTGGTTGCGAATCTCGCCTTCCCAGTCGGTGTTGGCGATGCTGGTCATCATTGTGGACGCGTAAAACTTCGCGTTCAGCTTGTTTGACCAAAGCTGCGGAATGAATCCGCCGGTATATTCGGGGCTGGTGGTAAAGTCACCATTCGTTGGAAATACAGCCATTGTGGCCTCCTATAGAGTTGGGTCCATCGGCTGCTTACGTGTTAGCACTTATGCGCGTACACGGCCTTCAAGGTAGGCAGCCGTTATTTCAGCTTCAAGTTTGGCCGCCTCGTCTACACTCCCGCGCGTGTTCAGTGTCCGTATTTTCGTCCAAGCGTTCTCAACCTCTCGGGCCGAATACATCTTGGCGTCCTTACCAGAACTCTGAGTCCGCGCGGTGTTTGCGGAACGATTTGGCGCAACCTGCTTTTCAAGTTCTTTCTGGCGAGTATCCGTCTTCGGCTCAGGGGTTTCGGCGATGCTTGCCTTAAACATGGCGACATAGTGCGCCACTGAGTCTGCATCTCCGGCCTCAAAAGCAGCAACGGCCTGAGTTCTACGCGGCGCTCGAAGCATGGGATCATGCTCATTCAGCCACGCGATCCAACGAGGGTCTTGGTCCACCTGCTCAAAGTCTGGAACCGCTCGGTTCAGCCTCTGGGCGAATGTCATTTCCCCAATTTGATTTCCGGTGTTGTCGATCTTGGATCGCAACTCTTCAATCACTTTGTTCTGTGTGGCAAGCTGGTCTGCATACTCCTGCGAGACTTCGCGGGCCACACGGCGTTGGACGTCAATTAACTCTTCACCAAACTCTTCTCGGTCAGCGTCGGTTACATAACTGACTTTCTCTTTCGGCTTCGTCGGCTGCTCTGGCTGGGGCTTATTAACCTTGTTCGACAAGGTGTTAAGCTGGTCAGTCAAATCCCGAACCTGCTGGTGCAGGCGTGGAACCTCGGCATCGTACTTCCCCTGTAGGGTGCGGTATCGTTGCTCGAAGTCATCCGCTACGTCCGTCTTAGACGTGTCAGCTGGCTCTTCCTTCTTAGGCTCAGGGGCTTTCTGGGTCTCGGCGGCGTCGTCGTCGATCTCAGTTTCCGCCTCGTCTACCACTTCAGCATCTTTGGCTTTCGGCGGTTTCTCTTTGCGGGCTGTGAGCGTCTTCTCCAGTGCTTCAACTTCATCAAGCTGTGCTTGAACCTGTTTGGGTAGTGCCATTTGTCTCTCCTCAAAGCACCAACTCTGTTTTGCAGCGCCCTAAGTATGCTGCTCCCGTCATGGTGTGCTTCAGTTTCACTTCTGCGGTGCCGTGGCTGATGTTTCGATCAGCCAAAGCAGGTCTTCAATCATCTCAGCTCGGCCTTGCAAGCGGTGGATCAGCCCCATGTCGCCCGCGTGGACCAGCTTCGTTTTTACCTGATCGGATACCCGACCAAGCAACCCAACCACTGCTTCGTTGCCCGGCTCTTTGAGCCTTCGCAGGGCTTGTCGCTCCTGATGTGTGACAGTGCTTAGGTCTATCATGTCGTCAAACTACTCTTCATGTGTTTACGTGTCAACAGATGTGCTCGTTAACGTCCATTCGGGCGAGGGCTTACTGTGTTGCTCTCCCGGCCACCCATCGGGGTGCCGTCCTCCTGTAGGTTAGCACCTTGTTCGATGGCCTGCTGCTGCATCATCTGCTGCTGCATCATTTGTTGCTCCTGCTGCTTGACCATCTGGTCGTGGGTCGGCACCAGTTTGTCGACGTTGGTGTTCAGGTTGCTGGCCATGTCGCGCATCAACTCAGCTGTGCCGGGCAGGCCGACAATCTGCTGCGCAATCGGACTTTCAAGCACAAGGCGCAGGAACTCGTTCTTCCGTACGGCTTCGGCTTCCTTGACCACAAGGGACATCGCGCCACGTGCAACGATCTCGACGTCGCCAACCAGATCGGGGTCTTGGCTGTAGCGGAGGTTCCGGTGGTACTGACGTTCCAGCATGGGGGTCAGCACATCATGGTCGATGTTCCCGATCACCTGTTTGATGCTCTTGCCTGCGTTTGAGATCAACATAGACAGACCGGAGGACGTCCGACCCGCGCCGGGCACGTGCTCACCTGTCATGTAACGGGGGATTCCGGATACCTCATCGGCGATGGCCATGAAGCGGTCAAACACTGCCATAAGCTCCTGCGCGTTTGAGTTCGGCTGGAAAAATGTGATCGGCGGCGACGTATCGTTGTAGTCTGACTGCCGGAACTGCCAGATTTTCCAAGGCTCCAACTGAGAAACGTCTTCTCCGTTTGGCAGACGGCTGATGTTGATCCCCACCTGCGGCCCGGAGGAGATGCCCATGTTGTTCGCCAAGGCCCGCGCAGCGGCGTTACACATGTTCTGCGCGTCCATGCAGAGGTCCGCCACACCGTTCCCGTCGATCCGGCCCGGCACTTTCTCAAATGAGGTTGCGTAGTAGGGCTTGCGGGCGAGGGGGTCGTAGTTCAGCACGGCCTTGATGACGACGTTGTTCACCATCCACACTTCACAGGGGTAGGATTTCTGCGGGTCTTCAATGTCGGCCTCTTCCATGCCCCAGTCGATAAGCATCTTGCCGGGTATGGAGTCCCACAGCTGGAGCGCCGCAATAACGTCGTCGTGGGCGTCGTCGAAGTCCTTGCCTGTCGTGGTCTGGAGTTCTGTATCGTCGTGGTCCAGCCAGTCAAATGACCCGGTACCAAAATCCGCGAGCAGCGTGCGTACCGCCTCTTGGTCGTACCCGTCGACGCCGATCATACCCTCAAGGTCTTCCCGCGTCAGGTGGTGCATCTCAATGACCGGCATAGAGTGGATGTCGTCGCCCCATGGTGCCCAGTATAGCTTGAACGGGTCAACCCGCTCCCACTCATCGCGCAGGACATCCACGGGGACCAGCCCGCCTTGGGCGTACTGTAGCTTCTTCCGCTTGCGTGGTGTCGGGCCTTTGAGGACCGCGTAGGGGAACGTCGCGAGGTCGTTCGTGAACTCGTACATGGCTTTGATGAACCCACCCTCGGCCATCTGGTCTTCCATCTTCTTCTCCATCCGGTCGACGCGCTTCTCCGCCTCTTCCTTCATGGCCCGCTTGGCGGTGTCTTTCATGTCCCGCGCCAGCTGCTTCAGCTCATCCTGCGACACCGGGGGGTTCCCTGCGGAGTAATACTGCATCAGGTTCTGCTGCATAATGTTCTGGAGGTGCTGCTGCACTTCCGGGGGGACGTCGGGCAGGGGGGTCGCGCCCAGTGCCCAAGGCTTGTCAGTTCCTGTACCCAGCAGGGTGTCGCGCAGCCATGCGGTTGTCGTACGACATTTCGAAGACACGATGCCCATGAAAATCTCTGAGCCGCCCATGGCTTTGATCGCGGCCAGCTTCTCAGGCTCGTACTGCATGGACCGGGCACGCTGGCATTTCAGCAGCCGAGGTTCGATCTCCAGACGTTTGTGGTCCCGCATAATTTCCCAGCGGGCGCGGACATGCGCCGCCAGCCCACGGATCATAATACTGTTCTGCTTTTCAGCAGACGCTCTTCGCGCCGCGTCCTCAAGGTCTGAGGCACGGGCTACGGGGATAAGCGCGGAACCTATGTCCATGGCAAAATCTCTTATATGACGTCAACAACCACAATAGAGTTTATCTGCTTACACGTCAACGCATCAGGTCCAGCGGGCGGCTTGCGCTTTTTCGAGCGAAGGTTTCCAGTCGTACCCCTCGGCTATACGCTTCTCCATGTGGTACCGGGCGTGGGCGGAAATTGACACACACTCCAAATTGCTGACGTCGTTGTTCAGGTTATCGTGATCCTTGTGGTGGATTACAAAACCCTCGGGCGTGGGCTTCCGGTGGTGCTTCTCCCACTTGTACTTGTGCAGGGATACGGAGGTTTTGTCGGGGGTTTTATGCCAGAAATATCCTGACCGCTGGTCTTTCGAAAACCACAGCCCGTCGAACTCAACGCCCTCCTGTACACGGCTCCCGATGCGGTAGCAGGGTTTAGAGCAGTATTTACCCTTGCCTTGGTTTAGCTTCCACTGTGGGATTTCAAACTCCGAGCCGCAACACTCGCACTCTTTGGCCGCCCAGTTACGTTTCGGGTGGGGGTTTTTCCACTTTCCCATGTCTTTCTCCTTGACTGTGCTTACGTGTAAGCATAACCTAGTTTCTAGGAGGTCGCGGGTCAAGGGTGAGTTTATGTCCAGCCTGCGGATGACACCTTAACAACCTTGCGGGATGTCTCTCCAACAGTTCCGCCGAACGTCTCCCCACCATCAGCGTGCAGACACAGGTACTGGAACGCGTCGGACACATCACTCCATGGGTGGCTCTTCTCCGGCTTCTCATCCTTCACGCCCTTGGTATTGACCTTGTACCGATATTTCCCAGACATGGCCTGCACCAACGGGCTGGCGTGCACTCCGTCGATCAACAGGCTGTATTTCCCGTCAACGACGCGGGTCAGGTACTTCTCGACAGCGGCGATACGCGCGGCCACAGAATTGGTCTTCGCAGGCTTGAGCAAAAAGCCCTCAGCCCGGTATATATCCGCCACGGTGCGCTCGTCTGTCTGCACCCGCTGGAACGCCGCCGGGTCGATAATGATTATCGCAGCTCTACCGGGGAACTTGTTTGTCAGTAGAGGCTTCAGCCGCTCTCGGATAAACCTCAACGCCCCCATGTCCTCCGAGATCAGCGCGTCATACACCAAAAGCCGTCCATCATAGGCCAGCTGCCCAATCACCGCAGCGGGCGTCAGCCCGGCGTCCACCCCGATCAACAGGGGAGCCGAGGAAAACATAGGCGTCAGCTCGTTCTTCGACGTGTGCGTGTCCCGCACAAAGGATTTGAACACGGGCTGCCCCGACAGGCTCTTGCCGAACTGCGCATGGATGTAGACGTCTATCCAGTCCTGCGTTTTCCCCAGCGCGAGGTTGTCGTAATAATCATCTGGCAAAAACTTTGTCCAGTCAGCCTCCGGCGCAAGCCCTGACGGCTGAATCGTAATATGCACGTTGCTCGGCGGCTCCGAAATCAGGTCTTCCCAGAAGGTATCCACGTCCGGGGGGTTCGTCATACCCCACAGGTGCGCGTTCGGCCTGCCATCGTCGGTCTTACACCCCACCCCGTTCATCATTTTGTCCGGGTAGCGTCCCACACGGCCTTGCGCAGCGTTGAAAATGTCGGGGTGAATCTCCCTGAACTCGTCAAACACGATAAAACTGGCCTGCAAAGACAGCAATCGGCGCACGTCGTTCTGGTCATCTAGGCCACGGAAGAGCACTTCGCACTCAATATCGCCCACTTTTATGATGAATTTGTACTCAGTTTTGAGGAAAACACCCATAATATCTTGGGGAATCCACTTCAAAAAGTCCGGTATGGACGTGTCACGGAGCTGTTCTCGCGTGTTCCGCACCCAAATACACCGCGACCGGCGTATGCCATCCTTACATTTGGCCATCTGCGCCGCATGGTGCAGGATTTTCATGATGCCAGCGGTTGTTTTTGTGCTGTTGTGGTGGATCGCCCCATCTACCGTGACATAGTTCTCAGTGCCCAGCACCTGCATGTCCCAATACGGCTCTTGCACCTGCTTACGCGTTAGCATAGTGATGGGCCTGTAGGTTACACCGCAACTAGGAGTTTTTGATGGGTCGCCCGAATTTAGAACTGATCGCTGATGTCCGCCGTTTAGCAGACGGAACCCACAGCTCTCAGGAGATAGCGGAAATTCTTGGCCGAAACCCGCGCCACATACGTAAAATCCTGACGAAGTACGACCTTCCACGGTTGAATGAAGGTGCGCGGTCAGGCGCGAAAAATCAGGCTTATGTGTCAGGGCGGAGGATAAACCATAACGGATACGCCATGGTGACTGCGCCAGAATCGCACCCACACGCGAAAAAATACGGAAACAAGAAGACAGGGTGGATTTTCGAGCACCGGCTGGTTCTGGAACAAAAGCTGGGTAGGTATCTTCTCCCCGAAGAAAGGGTTGACCACATAGACGAGCTAACCCTGCATAACCACCCAGACAATTTACGTCTGTTTGGCTGTAACGCTGCTCATCTACAGTCGACGCTCGGCGGTAAGGTTCCCCACTGGTCTGCGGAAGGTCGTGCGAACATGTCGAAACGACATCACCAACCGACAGGTCTTGTACGCGTCGATATTCACCGTCAGCGCACAGCAGCTGGTGCGACCCGGCTGCGTCAAATTCTCCGTCTGGCGTTGCAACACGGTAAAGATAATCCCTACCTTTTGGGAAGCTCCCGCTGGTTAGCGAAAGCTGGTATCGACCTGTCTTCTCGTTCCATGATAGAACGCGCGTTGGTCGATCTATGTCACAAATGGGGATGGCCCCATCCTCTGTAACAACCAAGGTGTCTCCTGAAACGCACCCCACCGGGCCAATGGCCAATGAAATGAACTTTTCAGAGTAGAAGAACCCGTCAAGGCTCTCAATGACCTCGAAGTTGATCTCGTGCATCAGTTCACTCGCTTGTCACGCCCGTCCAGCGGGTTGTGGATATAAATCAGGGCATCGTCATCCGGGTCCAGCTCCGGGCGGCACCAGCAGGTCTCTGACGCCACGTGATGTTTTACGTCCCCTGCGGGAACGACGTGGTAGGACTCCAGCTCATCGTCTTGATCATTCCGCAATGGCCTTACCCTCAATGGTGATGCCGTCTTCGTGGTCTCGTGCCCGAGTGATGTTGATCACCACCTGTGGCCCGGTGCCTGTCTGGACTTTGTCGTCCGGCTCCAGCTTGCCCATCTTGTTGAGCATCTTCTGAAACTCCAGTCGGGCTGTCGGGTTCACGTCAGGGTTCTGCATGTGGCGGAACAGGTTGTCCAAGTTCACAGCGCCCATCAGGCGGGCAAGGGTCTCCATGTGCTTAGGGTCTTCTTCGATAGCCTGCATCTGGGCGCGGCTAAGGATCGGTTTCCCGATAAGCTCTTCCTTCGTGAATTTGTCCACCTGATTGCTCATGGGTTTAAGTGCTAACGTGTAGGCACGTTTGGGTCAAGCTGGATGCTCAGTTTGCATTTGCGCGGCCACAGCGTCCAGCAGCGCTTCTCGGGGGTCGTGGCCATTCTTGATCTTCGTATAGAGCGTTCTTTTTGGAATACCCAGCAGGACTGCCCAAGCTCCCACAGGTTTGACGTGGCCAGATATTTCCACCAGTGTTATGTTTTGGCGGTTGGCGGCCTGTTCCGCTGCTGTGGCCCACCGGCAGTTCTCTGGGCTGTATGGTCCGTCGTTGTCTATACGATCAACTGAATAACTCTTTGCTGGTTTGTCTCCCATGTCGGCAACGAAATTTTTGAATCCTTGTTCTGTCTTCCCCCAGCGGGGGTCCACAGTGATGCCACGGCCACCATAGTTCGGGTACTTCGGACGCCTTGGGTCTGTGCAGCGCCTGTGCATCTCGGCCCACGTATCGTATAGGGGGTGTTGGTTCCCAAACTCTTTGGGCTTTGGGTAATGTTCGTAGCAGGCTCTGCATGTTGGGTACTTCGCTTTCTGGATACTCTTGTCCGCCCGAACAAACACCGCCCCGCAATCGCACCGTACGCGGAGCATCCGCTTGGGGTTTCCTCCACTGGTTCTGGCTATGTGTACGTCGAGGACTTTGAGCGCCCCATACTTTCTACCGATTAGCTTTGACATGTTGGGGTAAACCTTATGTGTGGGGTCTGGTTTTTTGAGCTTGGGGTAAAAGTGGTTACGTGTCAACACGTGTTGGGGTAAATCTTAAATTTGTGGGTTAAATGTAACTACACCCTAAAGGGTGGGGTGGGGGTGGGTACCCCCTCGTCCTGTCCCCCCATGTTCACCCTGCGCCATGGATGAAGGTCACAGAAGCCAGTGCCCGGACGTCGGTTCTATCACCGCCCCTACCCGCGCCAGTGGAGTAAATCGGGGAAGTGCAGGAATTATGCGACCCCGCAAAACTACGGGGGGTCGGCTCTTTGATAAACGTGCGCGCTTGGCCGCGAGCACACCGATAGCACACCGAATTGGTAGGGCCATGCCCGATCATCCACGCCTTACAAGCGGACTTCCTAGGGGTCACGGTAACAATAGGACTAGGGACTGGCAATCATGCCACGGGGGCGATTTAACCAACGCCATGGGAAAATGATAACGTGATCGAACCATAGCAGCGTTGCGGTGCTAGGGTGTTTTTGCGTGCGCATAATCGACGCGCGGTTTATCTCCGCAGTGTCACTCGCGCACGATAGCACCTGATGAACGCAATCACAGATCACGCGCCTTGCGAAAGACTGGATAGACCGGTTGAGGGGCGACACGTTGGCGGCGTGTTAAGCACACAATGGTTGTGTGTTTAATTAGACCGTCAACGGAAAGGTAATAATATGCAATATTCAAATATATCACCCGTCATGATCTGGGCCGAGAACGCTGTTGCCCTTGAGCAAGACTTCCTGCCCATGGTTGTTGAGGCGCTGGAACAATGGGCCAATGGCAATCGCACCGATCTGTCCATCTTGTTGTGCGTCACCCACGGGATCAAGACTGATCTGGTCAAGACGTTGGAAAAGAACCGCCTGCCTTTTGCCGCGCCCCTTAAGAAGATTATCGGCATCGTTCTGCCCGGCTTGGACTACAAGGCCAACAAGAACAAAGCGTCGGGCGTATCCTACTCAATGGATTTGGACGCCCAAGATGTAGACTACGACGTGTCTGAGGCGCTTGGCCACTTGGTCGACATGGCGTCCGAAGGTGTGCTGTATAAGCACAAGGACTTCAAAGACTGGGCTATAGCCTTTGGCCCGATGAAGGTTGTCCGCAACAAGACAACGTCCGAGAGCCGGACGGCTGCGCAGAAAGCTGCACCCAAGATGTTGAAGGCTGCCAACAGCAACGGTCACATCACGCTTGAGTATGCCATGGCCTATCAGGCCGAGCTGACTAACATCATCGCCAAGCTGCAACACGCGGCGGAAGCCGAAGCCGATGATCTGATCGACGACACGGTCGTGGCCATCGCAGCCGAATAAGCTGCTAACACGTGAACATTATGAGGCGCATCCATCGGTGCGCCTTTTATGTGTTCGCCACGAGCACAATGAGAGCGGCATTTAATCACCGCCTGATCCCGTAGGGCCGCGCTAGGGAGATGATGGCAACCCAAACAAGCATGACGCCTGAGCAAGCGCGAAACTGCTCACCAACTGACCAAGGGGTATCTCCATGTTCTATTCAGTTAAGTTCTGGCACGACAACCAATGGCACACGTTCATTGACTACGGCCCAAACTATCGGGGTGAGGCGGACCGCATCGCCAGTAAGCTCGGAGAGCTGTTCTCCGCCATCGAAATCCACACAAACTACCCCGACGGTAGCGTAGATGTAGAGATCGTGAGGTGCTGACAAGTAGACGACTCACGACTCATCGGCGTGCTGCGCTTTGTCAACGTGGCGCGGCGCTCTGAACCACAGTGTGGGGGCGCTTGCGCCCTCAAAGTTTCTTTATATCCCAACAAGCCAGAGTTATTCCACAAGTCAGCCTTTTTTCGAGGCTCTGTCTTGTAAATATGGGCGTTTTACCACAGTGAAGTACCTTATTTCTATAGTTATAGTTATTATACAGTATATATTTATAAGACCCTAAGACAGCAAGACAGGCCATTTAAGAGAATGACCGTGGAAAAAGTGGGGTGACGGGAATTTCTCGAAGCGCGCACAACCCTAAGGGTGAGTAGTTCAATCATTAAACTAACTGCACTTCACGGCATCTCATTCGCTGGAGCTGGCTTGTGGTCTTGTAAGATTTGACAAAAATATAAAAATCAATGACTTAACATAGTTATTTCGCAAGACAGAGCAATGTTTACAAGACCACAACCTAGCCCGAAACCACAAAATCCACGGCACATCTTAGGTTGTTGGGTTGTTTAGTAACCTGCTACCTTGTGACATTGTATAATTATAAAACTTTAACACCTAACTGTTTAATGGGCGTGCTTACGTGTTGACACGTCAAATGCCCGCATTCATAAGCTACCTTATTAGGTTGTAAGGAGAGAGATACATGAGACCCCAGATGAATATCAAAGGCCAGCGCTTCGGTAGACTGGTCGCTGTGGAGCAAGCAACTGGCCACAAATGGCGCTTCAAGTGTGATTGTGGCAACGTCAAGGTGATGAACAAGTATTCGGCGCTCAACGGCACCGCGTACAGCTGTGGCTGTCTGAACAAAGACCGCAAACAAGTGTTCCCCGGCAGGGAGTTCGGACAACTCATCGCCGTCAGCCGCGTGGAGAACAGCTACAATGCTGGTATCTGGGTATGGCGCTGTGGATGCGGCAACGAGTTTGAAGCCCGCGTGGCCGCTGTCCGTGCACGGGCCGTGACGTCCTGTGGGTGCGAGGAACCCGAGAAAGTGCCCGTCATGGAAGGCATATACTTCCGTGGTGTGTC
>Ga0208134_1001354_pt1 | contig 14180 bp, 6 predicted proteins | sample VirMetDEL_Mar_31_FD_184515 | JGI IMG/M metagenome (GOLD analysis project Ga0208134, IMG submission 184515) | Aqueous microbial communities from the Delaware River and Bay under freshwater to marine salinity gradient to study organic matter... | ecosystem: Environmental > Aquatic > Marine >... | reverse complement strand
CTTTAGAATCTCCAGTATTCCGAATTGCTTCGTACAAATTGATTGCGAACTTCTCGGCAGCCAAGATGTACAGGTCTACGTCATCGCCTTTGAGACCCATCTCAGAGTTACCGCCAATGTAATCGTTCAAGCTAACCGGTTGGTTCACACCTAGAAGCAGACCACCTTTGGCCATAACTTTGATTTGGTGTGGTGTGAACAAACCACTTGCCATGTTGATCATAGCGTTAATGGGTCCGTCTGTTTTGCCATCATATTCTAGAGCCAACGACGTCTCAAAAGCAGACACATCGTTGTTGTTCTTCGTGTAGAAATTCATACGGGCAACAGTCATCATGGCGTGCACAGCTTTGGGGCTTTTCTCTATGCCCGCATCAGCAAACGCTTTCACCAACGCAGAACCATTGATGTCCCCTGTATCGACCCAGTTCTCCAGCATACGGATAACGTCAGCGTACTCATTTTCAATCAAGCCATCGATGATATCGACCGATGTCTGAGTTGATTGTTGTTCGATGCCTAAGTACGGTTTTTTCAAATCCATGGACTGATAGATAGCCAGCTTCAAAGCTTCCATGTGCTCGGTATTTTTGAGATCCAAAACTGACTGTGTTGCTGAAATCAGTTCACGAGCGACCTTACTTCCTTGGGGTGTAATCGGTCCTTGCTGTTGCAGGCGCCCTACTGAAGAGATGAACCAATCAAAAAAGATGGGTGTGCTGAAATCGTCATCATCATACTGTTCACGCATCTGCTCGACGTATCCACGAACACCTTTGAGACCGTCTGCTAGATTACGGTTACGTCCCTCGATGGATGTACGATCAGCAATGTTCCACACTTTGCCATCCAGCTCTTCAAAGCCAAACAGTTCTAGATACGACTGCTCATCCATAGATTCTGACAGCTGAAACATAGGCACAACAACGTTATGCTTTACCTTCTGAAGACGCTCTACGGCTTTGCGTTGTGTTTTTGACAGCTTGTTAGATCTCTGTCGAATGATCGCATCTGTTAGCTTTGACGGCGGCTTACCGACGTACCGTGTCTTCAACGACTCAGGGGCATACACAGACTTAAACAAGTCTGGATAGCCTTTCACACCATCAAGAAACGTCTTTTTAAATGGTCCTGTTTTGTTGAGCGTCACCGTAAAATACATAACCGGTTTACCATCTGGACCGTAGTACGAATCTGCCCAATCGTCTGAGTTAACCGTCAACAGATTTTCTTGATCCATGACCTGTAAAATACTCGTGGCAGCGTTACGGAACATGCCTTGAGTGAACAGTACCGGTTGGTTCTGATCTGCTTCAACACCAAGCAGGCTTTCCATGCCTTGAGAAATCTCATCAACAGCATTCTGGAGTTTGCTGCCTTTCATATACAACGACCGATGCCGTGTTTTGACATCAGCTTCGCTTGCCAATCCAAAGAACTTAGCCAGATTTTTGTCGCTAGGCTTCGTGATACCAGTTGCATCTGCTTTGATCAGCCACTCGACCGCAGCCATCATGCCAGCACTAAACAACTTTGGATCCATTGTGATCTTGTTGTCTTCGATCTGACCCATGTTCAGGATATGTGCTGAATCGTATGCCAGCACGTCTTTGCCATTAGCCCAAGACTCGGCCAAGCTATCGCCTTTTTGGTCTTTATTCCGTTTGGCATTAAATTGCTTCGTCAGGTACGCATCCAACTTGCCTTTAAGTTCGGGCATATCGTTACGTGCAAAAGCCTGCATGACACTTCGTGCGTTCTCAGACATCTTGGTTTGCTCAATGGCGTAACTGAAGGGACTGTCCTGCGCCAGCAGAGACACGTCCCGTGGTTTGAGCTTAAACACCTTCAGCAAGTAGTTGATACCAGCACTGTTCTGAACCAGATCGACCAGTATTTCTTTCAGTGTTGGTTTATTTTTTGGCTTAGGTGCTTTCGCAACTTCTAGTGCTTGTTGGTTGGTCATGCCTTTGTACGGGCCATCTTGTTTGATGACCGTATCGGCTCCAAACCGCAATATCTTTACTTCGCGCTTTTGAATCTCAAGGGCTTTTGCGTCTGCTTTTGAATCATTAACCTCAATGACTTCGACCAGTTCTTCAACCATCTGAATAACATAGCCCGAATCACCAAGTTTAGCTGCATTCTTCTTGGCACGAGCTTCACGATCTTGGTTGTCTTGAACAATGTCAGACTTAATCCAAGACATCATCTTCCTGATACGAGCCTCATAATCTTTCAACGATGAGATCGGATCTTTCTCCAGACGATTGAAGATAGTCATCAAGTCTTTAATGTTTTCTTGCAACGTGGCAGTATCTGGAACTACTGTAGTACCTTCCTGTATGGGAATACCCGTTAGGTTCATCAACGTAGCCAGATCGTTAATCTCAGCAATCACATCAGACTTGAGACTGGATTCCGTCGATGCTTCTCCAGTATTTGCATCAGACTGTCCTGTAGAGCCACTGGGTTCCCCAGTTCCGGCCGTAGTTGTACTTCCAGCATCAGACTCTTCAGTTCGGCTCGTTCCGCTTTCCGCGGCAATCGTCTCTGCGCTCTGCTTGACAACAGACGTTGCTTTATCTTGTGAACTCTCCGTCGCTTCTTCTTTTGGATTGCTTTGCACTTGGTCATTTGACAACTCCTCGTTAGATACGACAGCGTCTTCCAATCCACGAAGAGCGATTGCATCTTCTGTTTCAGCTACATCTGCTTGTGTCTGCTCATCCTGTTGTTCTTGCCCCTCTACGGCAGCCAAAGATTCACGAGCATCCAGCATATCGGATGTGGTGATCACGTCCTGACCACTGGCTTCTTGAACCAAAGCATTCACAATGCCGTCTACGTTTAGATACCCGTTGTCGTCTGTACCGATCTCAGCCACCAGCAACGGGTCATAATTTGCTGCGGGTAAGTTATCGAACTCACTTTGGCCGTTCTTTTTGAACAATCCGGGCAGATCTCCGCGAGATACACCACGCCCTCTTAGCTCACGTCCTAGAGGACTCTTGGGATCTATGCCCTTCGTACCCGCCATCAGCTGCTTAAAGGGTTGCTTGCCTCCTGTACGCTTCACCAGCTCACGCTTCTGAGCCTGTGTGACTGTACGGACTGGCTTGGTTCCTTTGTCGATCAGTGATTCATTATTTTTCAAAACAGCGTCTCTACGCAAACGCCGTTCCTGCGTTGTTGGATCAAACTCAGCTGCTGTCTGTAGAATGTCTGCTATCGTGTAATCGCCGGAGCGCGTATCCTTTGGAAGATCTAGCATCGTAATCTTGATTGGTTCAAAATTACCCATCTGTTCTGCTGTCAGATCTTTTCTCAACCGCTCATACAGAGTGTTGTACAGTTCGCCTGCTAGATTTGCGTCAATTGCTGTCTCGATAGCATTACGTACGCTGACCTCGTTGTCGGGAACCAAGAAGGTCATCTGACCTTTGGCGTCCTGCATAAATCGTGTCTGCGCATTAGGATTCCACGATTCAAATGGTACAGGCTTCCCGTTATACTCGTTCTTGGACTCGTTCATACCTTGGATCTTGTTAGACTGGGATCGTGCAAATTCGTATAACTCGGTCAAGTTATCCAATGCGTCTTGAGTTTTACCGGCACGGTGAGTTTCCATGACGTCTGCGTTGTGAGCCACAAGCGACTTGCCAGAGTTTGTGTGGTTGTTGTTGAAGTAGATGTCCTGGCGAGTCTGTTTTTGTGCCTCTGTAAAGCCAAGCTTCTCACGACCTTCATAGGCCTTAGCAAATGACGTAACCAACGCCTTAGACGTCTCTAGACGTTCTCGAGTAGCTTCGTCTTTGACTTGATTCTGTACCCGTGAATAATCCTCCGGCTTGACACTCTGGGGCTTGTACCGGCCAACAACTTCAAGCGTCTCGAGTATGCTACGGGATTTATCAGTATCAAATTTACCTTGATCAATATCAGAAAAATCCAACATACTTCGCATGTCAGTCTCGGTCAGCTTACCAATCATCTCTTTGGCTTGCTTCATCGCTCCGTTGCTTTCAGCAATCTTCAGAGCTTCAAGTTTGCTTTCGTACAAGGTTCTCTCTTGAGACCCTTCCGGTAGACTCTTGATTTGCTCTTGGGCTTTATCTGACCCCAACTGACGCAATTGGTCGTATGACTCGATCAACCCAATGGCCAACCGAGGCTTACGCTCTTCAGGCGTCTTTGCTGAACCAAGAGCATCAGACAAAGCTACGACTAGACTGGCCCTGCTTACGCGGTCATCAGTTCCTTCACTTTTCAATGCTGGGAACGCCTGAACGACAGCTGCAGATTCCTCAACGGATAGGTATGAGGCTTTGTCTTGTGCCTGTACAAGCTCTACCGGAGCTACACGTTCGGTCTCTGGAATAGCTGCAATATCTGTGTCTGCTTTAGCAATAGACACGGCCGCATCCATTTGAGCATTCAGGCCAGTAGCACCGCCATCTTTGATCTTTTGGTTCGCGTTCTCGACAGCTGTGACAACACTGCTTTTGATACCTCGACCAACTTCAGCCACCGTACCGGCCGCAGCAGAAGGACCAACTGTGAGACCAACCATACCGGCACCACCAACGAAGCCTTCACCGACTGCTTCACCCAAGCCTTCATCTAGATCTCGATCCAGTCCAATACTAGCAATACCGGCGTTCGCAGCAACTTGGTTTGAACCTTCTTGAGCACCTTCTTCAAGCGTCTCAAGAGCACCTGTCTTAGCTCCTTTAGCAATGCTCGATCCGAGTTTACCTGTACCGGGAAGACCCAACGGAGATACTTCAAACTGACGTGAGAACCGTCCTGTAACACCTCCGAGAATGGTACCTACGATAGCGGCTGTTTTACCGCCGTCTGAAGCCAGTTCGTATCTGGCTTCCTCATGACCCATCTTCTCTCTCAAAGCGTTGTATTCAGCGCTCTCACGTAGCGTAGCCTCATCCATAGCCAAGATCTCTTGCTGAGCCTGAGTCACAGCACCACCGCCTTCTACAATAGAAGACACAGGAGACACTGCAGCCAGTCTCTTTCGGTTCAGTAATGCTTTACCATCGTCTGTCTTGAGATGCGCTTGAGCCTCTTTACGAGTCAGGCCTTTCTTGCCCAGCTCACGCATTGCAGCAACTTTACCAGCACTGTTAATTAGCTTGGTGGGGATGGCCAATGAGCCAAGACCTTCAGCACTAACTGATCCAAACATGGCTGGATCTTCTACGTAATTTTCAACCGTTTCAAACGCGGCTCGACCTTGCTTACGGAACCAAGGAATAACGCCCTCTTCGCCTTCGAAGTCTTCGTTACGATCTACAGCGTCTAGCTCATTCACAATCGCCATCTGCTCACGCTTCGCTTGCAGAAGGGGCGATTGCTGCTCTTGCAAAAAGTCTCTGGCTTGTTGTGTTGTAGCAGATATAGCCGGACCTGCAGACGGAACATTTGGAACAAGTTCTGTCCCTAATGCAGTATTGATAGCTCGTCCGGGTAGGTCTACAGCCCAGTCTAAAGCCTCTGCTCCCAAAGCCAGTGTACCTCCAGCTGTGCTTGCAAGGCCGCCTGCTACATCAAGTGCAGTATCTTTGGCTACGTCGTCTCCGGTACGTTCAGCATTTTGAACCCAAGACAACTGCTGATCCGCTCTTGCTACGTTGCCTAGATTGGCAGCAACTTCAGGCCCGTATTTACGAGATACTTCAATGTAAGACATGCTCCGCAAATCTCGGACTTGTTCATCTGCCAAGCTGTTGTTGTTTTGAGCAGCAGTAGCCACAACACGTTGTTGCTCAGGAGACCCAAACATCAAAGCTTTAGCTCCGGCACTCATTTCAATCGTTTGTTTTGATTGCTCTACTTTGTTGTTTACCGCGGCAGATTTGGCTTCAAGCACAGGATTAGTTGGTGCATTTCCGACAAGGGAACCAAAGGATAATGGCTGACCAAAGCGTGCGAGATCTGATGAGTAATTTTTGGGAGACATGACTGTTCCTGCAAATGCAAAAAAGGGGAGACCGAAGTCCCCCCTATAATCTCTTGATCAGCCCAATCGGTCGAGGTCAGTTCTGAAGAAGACTAAGTGCTTTTCTTTGCAAGCCTTCTAGTTGTTTTATGTCGCCCGCACTTGCTTCGCCATTTTTAACCATATTAAGCAAAATATCGATAGCATCCGCTTCTGCTTCCGGCATACCAACTTCTCTGGCTACATCGCCTACAATTTGAGGTAGCTCAGGCTCTTGATTCTGCGCAGCGTTTCGAATTGCTTGATTAGCCGCAACAACTTCTTTGTAAGCTTCTGGCACAAATGAGTTACCTTTCCAACTACTTGCCAACTCTTCTGGGGTTTGCGATTTGGACGGATCAATTGCAACTGCTTGGCTCAAAGTATTGACGTCAGGGATTAGCGAACCTGTACCTGACAAAGTAGGACCAATATTAGGTTTTTCTGCCTCTTTAGGCATCAAACTATCGCCTAAACGTTTTACGATATCATCGGCGTCTTTCATAAACCGGCCTGAGTTTTTCTCTTGGCGGTATCCGGCAGTTCCGGCTGTAGCTTCAGCTTTTTCTAACTGACGTCGGTTTTCTTGTAGTGTGCTCAACCGGTCCCCAAACTCAGATTTGAGGGTACTTAACCTTTTGCGTTCTTCTGGTGTGTCAATAAGATCAAGCTTTGCTTCAATAGCTTTTTCATCAAATTGAAGATCTTGCTCACCCAAAAGACCCCAATCAGCATTTTCAACATGGTTCAAAAATACACCAGTAACGATGTCAGAACCAAGTCGATCACCATAAGTATCGATAAATCCGTTAAGTTGAGTTGTAAGCTTACCTGCAGAATCTTCAAACAGTGGTTCGCCTTCTTTGCCAACCATGGTGTTTGCTACTTTGGTAATCTCTTCTTGTACGTTACCGCTTTCAGCAGCCAATCCACGTTCCAAAGCAGCAAGTCCAGGTACGTTGCCCATTTCGACTTTCAACTCTTGGTCTTGCTCGTCAAGTGTAGCGCGAATTCCAACTACGTCGGGACGTGTATTAAACGCTGCAACCGAATCAGGATTTTGTTCATAAATTGAATCGCTGACCCCATCATAAGCTGCTTGATACGCTTTACGTTGTGCGGGATTTAAAGACTTATCTAAGGCAATAGCTCTTTTGCCCCCTTCTTTAGTCTTGAAATCGTACATGTTGGTGTTAACCCAGTCTTGAGCTTCAAGACCGATCATACGTTCCTGTTCTTGACGCTGATAAACTTCTTCAGCACGTTGAGCCCCTATCTCGTCTTGACCCAGTTTGAACTTATTGGCCGCGGTATCTACGATTGTGTTAGCAGTACCAGCACGTGTATTACCACGATCTGTACGATCATTGTATTGACCTGATTGATCTTTAAGAAACCCGTTCATGTCTTCGATCATGCTTGCTGGACCTGCACCTATCGTCCTAGCCCAGTTACCGTCTTGTGTCGGATCAGAACTTGCAAGTGCTGCTTGCATCATAGCTTCGTCCATACGCTTACGTTCTAGTGCAGCTGCTTGGATGTTCTTATTGTCGATACCTGTAGCGATATCTCCAAGACCGGAAAAGCCTTCAGAAAACGATTGACCGGCTTGCGCCTGCATTACTGCAACATCCCTGAAATCAGGGGCTTGCATATTTCTCCACGTTAGACGAGCCATCGAAGTTCTCCTTACAATTTGTTCTTATCTAGGTACGAACTGACGTATCCGTCGCCTGAGCCTGTAAAACTAGCGCGGGATTTTATACGATCTTCTAGAGCTGTGTTGTAGCTTTGCTTTTGAAAATCCATGTTTTCGGAATACGACTTTTTCTTAAAATTCAGGGCTTCTTTGGCTAACTTGTTTTGTTGAATACCTGCCCAAACAGAACCAAGAGCTCCGATACCTTGCATCAAATTACCGGCATTATCCCAGTTCATCCAATCAGGAAGCCCACCGGGCCGGCTTGCATCAATCGCCTTTTGACTAGGCGGACGAATGGAACCAATGCCTCCAGCAGATCCGTTATTTGAGCTAAACAGCGTAGGCGTAAATCCTACATTTGGTCCTTGAACACCTACCGGGCTTTGATTTCCGTCACTCAAGTAATCTAGTTGTTGAGCCATGCTACCCATACCGTAGTTCATACCTAACGCAGAATTAGGGTCTGTAGCGGAAGCAGTGTTTCCAAAACTAAACGGCTTAGGCAATCCGTTATATCCATAATCACCAATTGGCATTTTCACATCCTTTGATCTGGTGTGGTTGGGTGTGGTTACAAAATAGCATCAGGTAATCTGAGACTAAAGCGCGTGAAATCGGAAATGTAGCCGGTCGAGAGAGAGGCAATATCGCCTCCCGTCATCAAAGTGCGGCTCAAAAATAGAGATCTACTTTCTCCGTAGTCTAACGTACCTTCGGTCAGTAGCATAGGGTCCAATAGGGTAGACTCTGGGGTTAGTTCATCCCATAGATTTTGGATATCTTCGAGCTCTTCTTGTTCCTTGGTGTTGATCTTTTCTAGATCTGCGTAAATGTCGCCAGTTTGTATTGAGAGCACGTGGTTGTATCCACTCACGACTGCGTTAGTCATGCTTATCAGATTTTCACCTGTAAACAAATTTGACCAATCAAGCGTTATACCTCCATCAAGCAAGCCCCCTTGCATTACGTTGAACGCTACAAAACTCAGTACGGCTCCTACAAGTGCTCCAAATTCTTCTCCCAATATCTCTTGGGCGCCCCATGTAATGATGCGATTTACGAGAATACCAGCAACCATGTTTGCAGCTGCTCCTGCTAAAATAGCAGCTGTACCCGTTAAGCCAAGTATGGAGCCAACCGCTAAATTAGTCCCTAAAACTCCTCCGGCTGCTGCAAGAGTTGATACAGGAGCCCATAGGTAAGGAAGTAGGATCGCTGCAGCTATAAGCAGGAATTTGAATAACCCGCTTGCATACCACGGGACATTTACTTGTTCGTAGGCGTTAAACACCAGATAAGATGATGTGGCTGCCAACGACGCTCGCGCAGACATACCGATGTTATCAAGTGTGGGTTCGTGTAGAGGAACCAAGAAAGGCGATGTGGGGTTGCCTATGGCTTCTACCGCACTGGTTATTTCTTTATGTTCCTCATACACGTAGTTCTCGTGATTGAGTCCTGCCATCTCCAACACAGTGTATCGGTTGTTATCGTACTGCCTAAACAACAACACTGAGGTCATGTCCTGTTTAACCCAATCTTCGCGGTTATCCCGTTCTCTTAAAAGGTTCTTAGCCCATACGTTTACAGGCGGTCCACCTGTAAACCAATGTTCCCCTTTCTTCAGGGGCTCTCTAGCTACAGTTCCCGGATGATTAGCTGCATTACCAACATAAAATTGTCGATCGATGTAAGACCAGCTTAAGGCGTATCTAAATTTAGTTTGCCCTACCGCGGTAAAATCTTCATCAAATGTCGTGCTTTCTCCAGGCGAAAAAACAACACGTTGTGGCTGAGGCTTTCCGGTAAACACAGGATGAGGAGCAGATGCAAAACCTGCTTTGAAACGCACATTATACACGTCGTTGCTTAAGATCGCACTCGCTGCAGAATCCCATCTTCTGTCATCTATGAACGCTGGCCTACGGATTTTTTCGTATTCGGCGTGCTGAGCTTTAGACGTGGTTTGATTTTCTCTAAGCACTTCGAAGAAATCAAACAAATAATGAAGGCCTGTCTGGCTCGTGGTTCCCAAAGACACACCTTGGAACAAGTAACAAAAGTCAATGTCATCAATAGATCCGCTGCTCTCCACGGATTCGATCAGTGGATCGACTGAACTACCATACAGTGTTTTATACGCTTTTTTGAGCTTGTCATACTCGTCAGGGAAGTCCTTCACGGACTTGTTGAACCTACGTAGGAAATACACTGGATAGAAGCCGCTGACAGCCGTGTCTTGGCTTGCTAACGCATCTAACGTCGCATTGCCCCCTGAACCAAGGCGATAAGTATACAGGCGTCTCTCTGTCTGTGTAGCGGCTCCTGTGATGGGGTCTTGCGTCAGCACTCGGTATATCACGTACAAGAGCCGTGATTGGTTTTGCCATGCCCAGATTAGATCAGCTGGGGCAGAGATTGATATGTTTTCTAAAACTTGGTTCTCATCGGTTAGCTTGATCTCGACAGTCTCGTTGATCTTATCGATGGCGGATTCCCAAGCATCATCTGCAAAGCCCGGTCTGTTTTCAAAAAGCCACCCTTCTGCAAAATAATCAGCTTTGCCATCGTCAATGAATGTCTCAGATATACGTATAGCGTCATCAGATTGCAGACCTAATGCAAGCGTCAGCTCAGATACGACTTCCGTGGTATCGATGTCTACTGCGCTATCAAAATCGGCTCCAAACATCCTATCTGGATCTGTGCGTATCGTGTTGCGTACAAGTCTACGCTGGCTAAATGCCGGATTTCCTAAATGAGCTCGTCTTAAGTTTGCAACCAGATCTGATGAACGATTGGAGAGGATGGTGTTTAACACCACCCCCTTAACTCTGTCTATCTGCTTATCCTCGTCTTCCCCTAATGGGTAAACCTGAGCAGATGTGTACGTCTTAGTTCCCATGCCTTAGACGTGCGGCATGGATGCGTTGTCACGTAGCCAGTCCATAATTGTATCGATCTGTGCCGTACCCAACTGACTTGGAACAGGTGTGTCTGGATCAACTGTTTTCTGCGTGATGTACGTATCCAAAAATAGCTTGGCCACTTTGGCTTCCACGTCCCGCTTGTAACTGGTGATTTGTTCTCCGTGCAGATCTTTTTGTTTGCCAATAGATCCTTGAACCGGTGTACCATCAGATCTGTTTTCGTGTGTCTTGGCACGGTGAGCCTCTGTCTGTTCCTTAATAGAAAGAAGCTGTGCAGGCTTTAGAATGTCTTTGTCGTAAATGATCGAAAGTTGTTCAGCGACGAGCTTTTCTTTCTGAGCTGGCATTAGCGTCAAGTGCTGATAATCTTTAGTGTCAGTATCGGCGCCAATGTTAGCAACCCGTGCAGGCAACAGAGAAGCCGTTTCTGCTAGTACACTATCCTTTTGAGCAGTCACTTGGCTTACCTGTGCTGTTGTCAGAAGGATGTCTTCGTCCATCTTATCAACTTGCTTTGGTAACACATTCGTCAAGCGATAAGCAGACTCGGCTACTTCAGACGTCAGCACGTTAACCTGTGCCGGAATCACTGAAGAGATTTCCAAATCTGTCTTGGACTTTTCTGAGCCAATTGCAGAAGTCTGAGCAGCAATCCGTCCTGCCTCGTTTGTTACAATGGTTACTTCGCCAGTTAGCTTTGCAAGCTCTTGCGGCAACATACTGAGGATACGGTGATCTCCAATAGCAACCTCGTTATCAAGCACTTCATTTTGTTTGCCCAAGCGTGTGAGTTCTGCCGGTAGTACACTGGCAACTTCAAAATCGGTCTTGGCTTTTTCAGACGTAATTGCACCAGTCTGTGCTGTAATGCGAGCAGCTTCGTTTGAAGATATGACAATATCGGCTGTCAATTTCTCAACTTGCTTAGGCAACAAAGTAGTTGTTTCTGTGGAGATCTGCAGTGTTTGGGCATCTACGCGCAACTCTTCTGACAGAATAATATCTTTTTCCGCCGTCAGCTTAGCGAGCTCGATAGGCAACAGGCTGGTAATGCGGAAGTCACCGATTTCTGCTTCGTTATCTACAACAAGCTTTTCGGCAGCAATACGGCTTGCTTGGTTTGTTGATACCACCGTGTCCGCGGTTGTTTTGGCAACTTGTGCAGGCAACACGTTAGCGGTCTCATAAGTGACTTGAGCTGTCTGTGCGCCTACCTGAATCTCTTGTGCTGTGAGCATGGCATCTTGTGCATCGAGCAACGCTGCCTGCTTTGGAAGCATTGTCGTTAGTTCGTAGGTCGTACGATCAAGTTGTTTTACAGCAAGATCGTACTCAGCCTCACCTGTAGCAAGTTGCTGCTTTACACGAGCATATTCAGCTGCACGTAGCTTTGTGGATGTAGCGGCAATTTTCAATTCTTCGCGGGCAACTGCAGCAGATAAGCGTGCTTTGACTACCTCGACTTGGGCAGCTTGTGCTTGAGACTGAACCAAGAGATTAGACCAATATTGGCTATCTCGATTGATAAGGTACTGTGCGGCCAATCCCATAGCTGATTGGGTCATGGCTACATAGGCATCAGAATACTCTTTGCCGGACATCCGGCCTTCTTTGTGCTCTTCTTTGAGATGCGCTTTAAGCGACATCATCAATCCATCGAACATACCGTCTCCGCCTACTGTACGGGTCGTCAGATCCGCTTCAGTTAGACGGTTGATAGTTTCATATGCCTCTACACCGGTGTCAGTCGGAATTGCAAAGTCAGCCAAATCCAAATCAATGGCTGGCGTAGTTAGATCTAGATCGCCTGTTAACGCGGTAAAGATCGAATTAGCGAGTGGGTCTGTATCAGCCATAGCGAACCAAGTCCTTTGGTGTGGTGTGGTGTGACCCCTGTTAAGGAATCACTTTGTTTCTAGTGAAACTTCCTAGATCCGCGAGTTTTGACTGCGTATCCTTCGAGTTCCCATAGCTTACTGATGGCGTCTTTTTCTGCCATGTCGCAACCTACCTGAGCATCGTAATTAGCTGGATCGATCACGTTAGATTGTCCGATAATTTGAGCTCCGTTCAGCAAGGATAATACGCAAATTGTCAACGTGCCATGATGAATGTAATCAACGCCGTCTATCATGGCTTCGAGGTCTACACTATTCAGGCGGCCGACCATTAATCAATACCTCGGGTTGATGCTTGACTGGCTGCCAAATCTGCCACTTCTTTAGGCGTCAATGGCTTCAGAATTTCGATACCAAACTCAGGAACAAACCGCGTGTTTATTGTGATCTCTCCAGTACGTGGATCAGTCTTGGTTCGCTTCTGCAGGAACTTACGGGCTTTCAACTGCGTCAGCAAAATCTGTGGAATGTGATAACCGTTATCAGTGGCTTCACCAAACGGCACAAATTTGCGTACTGCGCCCAGATACTTGTTGACGACTGTAATGATCTCTCCGGGCCATTCAGCTTTGTCTGGATTGAGATTAGCAATGCGTACACGTACCAAAGCCAGTTCTGTCTTGCGCAAGTGCTCACGTACTTTCATGAACTTTTCTTGCTTTGACATGCCACTAAGGTCGGGCAAAGCTTCTTCTTCTTCGGGCTTTGTCAAAGCAACAGCAACCCGTTGACGCAGTGTTTCAAGGCCAATCTTAGCGCTAAACTCGACGCCTAGTTGTGTAGCTTTTTCCTTCAGTGAAGCCATTTCGGCTTCGGGGCTGCGGTCAAACTCTTCTTCAATTTCAGACATGGTCTATCCTTATGGACGGTTTAAAAGTCGTAAAGGAGGGGACCAAAGCCCCCTCCCCTTATTCAGTTAGATCAGATCTTGGCCAAGGTTTTGACGAGAGCCAAGCGCTCGGGACGCAGGATCATCGTACCATGCCACCATTTGATAGAGCTGAAGCCCTTCTCGCCATATGGATCGGTACGGTCAGCAGTTTTTTCACCTGGCTTTTTGGTGATGATTTTCCACTTTGCGTCACGACCACCCATGGCGAAACCAATGGTTGTGAATGATCCATCGCCAACACAGAGCATCGGGTAGATGCTGTAGTTGCCACCAGATTCTTCGTAACCGGGGTTGGTTGTCACAGCCGCGCCTTCACCGGCCCAGTGCAGCATTTCAGGAACCACGACGATACGGAACTGTTCTACCGTACCAATCTCGCCGTTCATTACAGTGCCTGCATCCGCATACTTCTCAACCGGAATGAACGCTTGGTTGTCGAAGAGGTCGGTCATGCCTTTGACGATCGATTCCAGTTCGGAACCAATGTAAAGAACACGAGAGGACGGGATAACGCGTGTGTCGATCATGCGAGAACCTGCAATGATCTTCGTCTGCTTTGGTGTACGGTTATCGTTCAGCGTCCGGTTAAGGCGCATCAGATCTTCGTAATCCACAACAGCTGGATCAGCGGATTCGCCATCAACTGTGACATCAGATACCGCATCGCCAGTAAAGACGATTGTACCGGCACCTGCCAGCAGTTCCTTTTGTAGAACAGCTTCACCCAGCTGCGTTGCACCGGTAATCATCTCACGAGAGA
>Ga0208134_1001346_pt1 | contig 14251 bp, 11 predicted proteins | sample VirMetDEL_Mar_31_FD_184515 | JGI IMG/M metagenome (GOLD analysis project Ga0208134, IMG submission 184515) | Aqueous microbial communities from the Delaware River and Bay under freshwater to marine salinity gradient to study organic matter... | ecosystem: Environmental > Aquatic > Marine >... | reverse complement strand
GCAGGCACCTCAAGACGTCATCGGTTATGACGGTAAAGACTTCACACGTAACGGGGAAAAGACCACCCGTGACTCGTTAAGGATGGGATGAAATGAAATCACCGAAAGCACCTAAGCCCACAGCACAGCAAGTCGCTGTCGAGCGTCGTCAGGCAGTAGCACTTGATGAAGAGATCAGAGAGCAGGAAGAACGCTTCCGTGCAATGGCTCGCGGTAAGCTAGGAACAAAGTCTCTTTTGGGCGGTGTACCACGTAGCCGTGCAGAGGCCGCAGGAGGCCGTGCAGGGGCCGCTCCAGCTCGTACCATGTTAGGCATGGGCGGTATGGGCGGAGCTACTCGTGGCGGAGCTGGTGGCGGCATGCGCTCTGGTCCGTACTCTGGCACACAAGCACAACTTAAATAGGTAACACTATGAGCTTGCCCCCGCATCTTGGCTCGATCCAAGACATAAAGGAACGCGAATCCAAGGCATTCAACACGCAGTCAATGTGGCATGACCAGTTGCAAGACGTGTACGAATACTTTCTACCGCAACGAAACTTGTTTGATACCGAGAACACTGGGCAGAAGAAGATGGATCGCATCTTTGACTCGACTGCGTTGACGGCTATTCAACAGGGGGCGAGCAAGCTACAAGAAAACATTGCTCCGATCTGGTCACGCTGGGCTACTTTCCAACCGACCGAAGAGATCATCCGGTTGCTTGAGTCAGGTCAGTTCGATGTATCCGAAGAGGATGTGCGGGCTAACCTAGATCAGCAGTGCGAGTTAGTCTTTGACTACCTTAATCGCTCTAACTTCCACACGCAGTTCTATGAAGCGGCGCTTGATCTTCTCGTGGGTACGGCAACCATGAAGATCGAAGAAACAGACGATGAGACTAGTCCTATTTGCTTCCACACGATCCCTCAGAAGGGCATTGCGTTTGAAGAAGGTCCATACGGAACGGTCGAGACACACTGGCGACGGTTTGAGGTCAAGGCTCGTTTGCTAGAACGTATGTGGCAGGGCTTTGAAGCCTCACAGAATGTGCGCAACATGATCGAGAACAGCCCGAATACTGAAGTACGTGTATCTGAAGGCGTGATCTTTGACCCTAAGAGTAAGCGATACTATGGATGCTTGTGGGTTAACAACGAAAAGTCGTTCTCATGGACTGAAGACTTTGGTGAATCAAGCCCTTGGGTTACTGGTCGATACACTAAGGTAGCTGGTGAGATACGTGGTCGCGGTCCAGCGATGCAAGCATTGCCCGATGTACGCTCACTGAACAAGGCTAAAGAGTTTGTCTTGCAGAAAGCCGCAATAGACCTTGCGGGAATGTATACGGCTACTGACGACGGTGTTACGAACCCGTACAATATGGTGATCGCACCCGGTGTCGTGATTCCAGTCGGATCAAACAACACCAACAACCCTTCTATTCAGCGCCTCGATACAGGATCGAACCTTGCTCTCGCGCAATTTGAAATCGTCGAGCTTCAGAACGCTATCAAGTTGGCAATGTTCAACGACCTGCGTGATCCTGCTGGTCCTGTTCGTAGCGCCACTGAAGTTGCTATTGAATCCAGAGAGCTTGCAAAGCGGATCGGGTCGGCATTTGGGCGACTTCAGACCGAGGTACTCATACCAATACTCAAGCGTGTCGTCGCTATACTGACTCGACGCGGATTGATCGTCCCTATCGAGCTTGAAGGGCGTGACGTAAAGGTTAAGTTCACTTCTCCACTAGCACGAGCGCAAGACGGCGAAGACTTATTAGCTGTCCAACAGGCCGTGCAGTTCGTATTGGGTACGTCTGGCCCCGAACAGGTATTGATGGCCTATAAGACTGAGGACTTCGGTACATGGGCGGCGACCAAGACGGGTATGCCCTCTGAATTGGTACGGTCTGAGGTCGAGAAACAGCAGATCATCCAAGCTGGCGCACAAGCTCAGATGCAACAACAACAACCACAACAAATGGAAGCTGAATGACTTGGGAAACAATTGAGGGCGCAAGCCCAGATGCCAAGAGACAGAAAGCCAAAGCACAAGAACAGATAACAGAACTCACCAAAGCCTATGCCCGATGCTTCAATACTGAAGACGGGCAGAAGGTCTTGGAGGATCTGACGCGTCGCTTTCTATTCGATAACTCTACCGCCCTATCTAGCCAGAACGTTGCGTATGAAGCGGCGTATCACAATGGCGAAGCGGGTGTTATCCGTATGATTATCCACTACATACAGCAGACGGAGAGACTATGACGGAAGAACCCAAGAAGCGGACGCGCAAAGCGAAGCCCAAGTACGAGGTTGTGTGCGATAACACTGAACACCTCGCCAAGATTGGATGCGATCTTGACTGGCTTGACTGTCTGAATGAGCGGTATGGCTTTGAGAAGTTCGAGTACCTGCACAAGTTCCGTGCTTTCAGGTGCTACAAAGACGGACAACACGTTGATTGGATCGACGTAAACGATCTTGCTGTGATCAATGGCAAGCGCAGGGTGGAATCTATCCTGCTAAGACACCAACCCGTAAATGTTAAACGAGCAGTAATTCAATATCCTTGGAGATAATCATGGAAGAACAGGCCGTAGAAAGTAACGACACCCTGCAATCATTAGTAGACGCCGCAGAACCCACATTAGGGGAAGGCGAATTCTTTTTGAGTGATGGGATCAAGGGCGTTGGCGATCAACCCGAGTGGTACAAAGCCGACAAATACAAGTCAGTAGCAGAGCAAGCCAAGGCATACACCGAGCTAGAGAAGAAGTTTGGCGGATTCACTGGCGCACCTAAAGACGGTTACTCCGTCGTTGAAGGTGTCGAGTCAGACGATGCGTTATGGCAAGAGCTAGTGTCGTTTGGTGAGAAGACCAATATGTCGCAGTCTGCAATGAACGACGCATGGGAATTGCTGTCTGCACAAGATCAAGCGGCTGAAGAAGTGTCAATGGAAGTCGAGCTTCAGAAGCTAGGCGATAACGGTGTAGAGCGTGTCAAGGTTGTCGAGCAGTACATGAAGAACAATCTCGATGGCGATACATACGAGCGGCTACGTTATGCCGTGAACAGTGCTGAGGCTGTCGAGCTAATCGAGGCTCTCGTTAAATCTACGGCCCCTGCTAAGTTGCCGATTGATGGTTACATTGAGCCGGGTGGTCTTACGTGGGAAGACATCGAATCTGAGATGTACAAGAAGTCTGACAACGGCCAGTACCTTCGGTCTGTCGATCCTAATCACGAAGCCAAGATTCAGCGCATGATGAAAGAGTTTGGCGGTGATAAGCCCAATGTACGTGTTGTTGGCTAATACACTTCTTGTGGTATCATAGCGAGATCGGATACCCCTTTCACAAGGCCCGGTAGTTTTAGGTTGAACGACTGACCGGCTATCGGGTACTCAGTCCAAAATCTCTTAATCATTTTTTTTCAATTTGACATAGAGGAGACTGAATCATGTCAATTAATCTCTCCGCAGTAGCGGTAACTGAATTTGACAGCATGGTGAAGCACGCCTACGCAAACATGGGCCTGCTCAAGAACGCTGTCACACTCCGAAACAACGTCGTAGGTGATACCTACAAATTCCGTCGTATGGGCAAAGGTCTTGCAAATCAGAAGGCAAGTTCTGCCGATGTAGTTGCAATGGGTGTTGGACACGAGTTCAAGACTGCGACTCTCGCTAACTGGAACGCTCCTGAGTTCACAGACATCTTTGACGCACAAGACGTAAACTTTGACGAGAAGCAAGAGCTGGCATCTACAATCGCCGGCGCCTTGGGTCGTCGTTGTGACCAACTTGTCATCGATGCTATGGACGCGTCTACACCACTGACAACTGCTGTTGCCGCTGGTGGCACTAACTTGACCATTGCCAAGGTAAATCAGGCACAGGTTGAGCTACGTGATCAGGGCGTACCTAACACTGAGCTTTTCGCTGTAATCGAAGCTGGTGGCTTGGGTGGACTCTTGGCTGATGAGAAGGCGACTTCTTCTGACTACCAAGCAGTCAAGGCTCTTGTATCTGGTGAGATCAACTCTCTTGTTGGCTTCCAGTTCATCATCCTTGAGACTCGCACGGAAGGCGGACTGACTGAAGCGGCTAACGTCGTTGACTCTTGGTTCTTCCAGCGTCCATCTGTCGGTCTTGCTATCGGTATCGATATGAAGACTGAGATCAACTACGTTCCTGAGAAGACCTCTTGGCTTACCAACGGTATGCTGAAGGCTGGCTCTGTCGTTCGCGACGAAGGTGGTTTGGTTAAGGTTCAGTACGACAAGACTGCATAAGTCTTACTCGGCCCCTTCGGGGGCCATTCTATTTCTGGGTGGATTATGGCGAGCAAGATCGACTTAATTAGCAATGCACTGATTCTAATTGGTGATACTCCGATTAATTCACTTACTGGTGGATCACGGCGCGAGACTGTCGCGAACAACTTATACGACAACATTGTCCAAAACGAGCTGACTAAGCATCGTTGGGGCTTTGCTCGTAGGCAAGAGCAGATGTCCCGCTTGACAGACGTGCCTGTGAACCCCAATCAATGGGCAACAATCTACCAGTTGCCGACTGACTTACTGTTTCTTATTACTGTCTCACCGGATTCCAACTATCAGATATACGGTGACAAGGTATACAGCAATTCAGACACTGCTTTATTTGCTGACTACATTGCCAACACGCCCGAAGACGAATGGCCTGTTTACTTTTCTAAGATGATTGAGTACGCACTGGCTATGGACTTCGCCGCAAGCATTAGAGACAGTTCTTCAGCTAGGGGTGAGATGGCGGCGGCCTATGTAAATGCGTCCCGTATGGCGCGATTCACGGACTCTCAGCAATATCCTACGCAACAAGTAAGAAGCAACCCATTCACTAATGTGAGGTTCTAATGGCTAAGACTCGATTTATTCAGTCTAGCTTTGTAAGTGGCGAGTTATCTCCGCTACTCAAGGGCCGCATTGATATCAATCAGTATTATCAGGCTGTCGAGACTGCTGAGAACGTCGTGATCGTTCCACAAGGCGGGATGAAGCGCCGTCCGGGTACTGAGTTTATTGCTCAGACCACACGCAATCTGGTCAACTGGGCTTACACCGGCAGTATGCCGAACGGTGGCAACCCATCCATCCTTGAAGGCGTATCCGATACAACCACGACATCGACCACAGTAGCGATTGGCACGACCAACGATTACGTTGTGATCAAGGCGGATCGCGGTGCAACCAATGTTGCTGAGACTGAGTTTGTCGATATCCGACGCATTAGCTTGTCAACCGGCACTTCAACAGAATTTAAGGTGCAGTATTCCGCTGACGATGTGACATACACCGATGCCGGTGACGTTCCATTGATCGGCACAAGCCCTCAAGACTTCCGCATTAAGGTAGGCGTATACGCTCGCTATTGGCGTTTGGTGCGTGTTGGCACGACCGATCTAGGGGCGGCAACGATTACGGCGGCGGCATTTATATTGATGCAAGAAACCGGCGTTGACAGTGATGCCAAGCTGGAAGACTTCAGCGTTGAGGATGATCGTCATTACCTTGTGGAGTTCACACGGGACAATATCGCAATCTTCCGCTCTCAACTTGTAGGGTTAAACATTCAGACCACTAGGGTCGCGGATATCAGGCCCACTTACAGCGGTGGTGTTGACGTATCAACTGTTCGTACGGCACAAGTCGAGAACGTAATGCTGGTCGTTGGCAACTTTGAGCCGATGCGATTAGTGAATCTTGGCACTGATAGTGATTGGGTACTTGATAACATCCCATTCTTGAACGTCCCTCAGTACGATTTTGACGACGCACTAAGCCCAACGCCTGTTGATGAGATACAAGTTATGACGCTAGGTCATAGCGGCAGTGGTCAATGGAAGCGCGGAGACCGTTTCGAGGTAGACATTGAGGGTGTTCTTTCCAAGTCCATTAGCTATGCCGGTGATTCGACTGCTGATGAGCAAGCCTCAACTGTATTTAACATCCAAAAGAACCTGCAAGAGATGCCGGTCTTTGGTGAGACGGGCGTAGCCGTAGCAAGAACAGGAACCCGAGAGTACACAATCACCATATCAGGCGAGTCTACAAAGGCATTTGAATTGTTCTCTGCCTATGTAACCGAAGGCTCTGCTGATCACGAGATTGAGTTTACCAAGACGCAGACAGGCACCCCACGCAAAGAGGATGTATGGTCCGCTACTCGCGGATATCCCGTCAGTATTTGTTTCTATGAAGGCCGATTGGTATTGGGCGGCACTCAGTCCAAGCCGCAGTCGATCTTTATGTCTAAGACAGGTGCATTCTTCGACTTCGATATTGATGACGGTGATGACGATGAGGCGATCTTTGCAACCATCTCATCCCGCAAGCTGAATGACATTGTTGACGTGTATCCCGGTCGTAACTTGCAGGTATTTACGTCGGGCGCTGAGTTTGCTGTTACTAGTAAACCTGTAACACCTAGCTCGATCACGATTGCGCCACAGACTTCACACGGCGCGAACAATGTTGAGGTCCAAGACGTAGACGGATCGACCATATTTGTTGACCGTCACGGCAAGTCCCTCCTGAGCTTCCTGTATTCCTTTAACGAGGACGCTTACACGTCAGACGATAGATCGGTACTGGCCTCTCACTTAATCAACCAGCCGGTCGACATGGCCCTTCTAGCGGGTACTGCAAGTGACGACGCTAACTGGCTGTTTATCGTCAATACAGATGGTACAGCGACGATTCTAAACACCCTGAGAAGTCAGGACATTAACGGTTATACAGGCTGGAACACAGACGGCGACATTAAGAGCGTTTGCGTTGTAGATGATCAGCTGTTTATGACTGTCGAGCGGACTGTAAACAGCGTTGCGAAACTGTTCATTGAGCGCTGGGACTTCACATACTTGATGGATTGCTCGATTAAGAGCGTCCAAGTGGCTGGTGTTATCGACGGACTGGACCATTTAGACGGTGAATCGGTCAAGGTGTTAACTCGCGAAGGCCAAGCTGACGCGAACGAAGGCTATGTGCTGTCGTCTTACACGGTAGCTAGTGGCGAAATCACCCTCGATTCTAGTGAGGTTTACAGCTTTACCACGTATGAGGTCGGCTTACCCTTTATCCCTACTATTAAGCCGATGCCACTGAACACAAACATCGGATCAGGCCAGAATCAGATGCGGCTCAAGAAAATCGTACGGATGAACGTACGTGTCTATGAGTCTTCTGGCATAAACATTGACGGCATTGCTGTACCGATCCGGGCGTTTGGAGAGGCTGGCACTGAATCCCCATTAACTGGCGCGTCGATTATTCCTAAAACTGGCATAATAGAAGACGTTTACGATATTAACGGCTGGGGCCGAGAGGTCATACCGACAATCACTTGTCCTGACCCTACGCCCATGCACATACAGATGATTGAATACGAAGTTGAGGGTAACTAGATGGACCCGTTTACTATATTGGCGATTGCCCTTACGGCCGCAGGAACAGCGACCGGGGCTTACGGACAAGTGCAAGCTGGCAAAGCTCAGAAGGTAGCACTCAAAGAGCAAGCCAAGCAGGAAGAACTTGCGGCTGAAAGCCAAGAGTTACAGCGTCGCCAAGAGCTTAACCGGGCATTAGCGGCTAACGTCGCGGCACTCTCGACTGCGGGAATATCTGGAGAAGGCACTCCAGCAAGTCTGGCTCTAGCAAGCGCCAAGCAAGTTGGATTAAGTGAAGCCACTATTGATGTGTCTGAGAATCTAAGACAAGCGGCACTCAAGCGACAAGCTAAACAAGCGACTCAAACGGCGGGATTAACGGCGGCAAGTACATTGCTTAGTGGTGGCGCGAAAGCGGCGCAGTTAGCGGAATAAAGTTATGGCTCAGAAGCGCATTGATTATTACGGACAGTTTACGCCAACAGGTGTAGACACCTCTCAGGCTAAACGCTTGCAGGCTCTCTCTGGCTTGGCTGAACAGGTCGGTGGTCTTGCTTATCAGGTCGGTGCTGGCATTCAAGAGCGCAAAGGTTTACAGGCTGGTCTTGCGGCTGGGCAAGAGGCCGCTGACAAAGGCGAGATGATCGAGACACAGAAAGGTTTCTTGTCACAGATATCTATATTTGATCAGGCATACAACAACGCACTGTCAAAGGCTTATGTTGCTGGCGTTGATAACGATGCGCGAGAAAACATTAACCGACTGCTAACTGACAACCCCGATGACATTGAGTCATTTGATGAGGCGGTCAACGCTTATCGAAATGGCGTAACACAAAACATATCTGAAGAGTTTCGACCATTGATCGACCAGTCAATGGATCAAATGATTACCAGCGCCCGATCACAGGTACACCAATCTCAAACAGCCAAGAACCTCAAGAACGCAGATGACACGCTTATACGGTCTGGTCAAACAGCAACCGAGGCCGCACTGAAAGCGTCCCGTATCGGTGATGATGAGTCTGCAATGATTGGTCGCATGAATGCCTTTTCTACCTTTGATGCGCGTGTTGAAGCTGGAACGATGACTCCGGCGGCGGCTGAAACAGCAAAGCAGAACCTTATAGTAGCTACGGAAGGCGAGAAGGCTAGAGGCGGATTGCAAGCTCTTATCAAGAATCGTGGCGCATATGCGGCGGTTGAGTTTATCAATGCGGTAGCTGAGACGCCTGTCAGTAACTTCACGCTAGACCAGCAGGAAGAATTAGCGGATGTCCTACGTGCTGACTTGAATGAGTACATATCACTTACCAACATACAAGAGAAGCAAGCTGAGGACGCACTGAAGGCCCGTCAAGGCGAGAACTTCACTAGCCTGTACGTTGGCCTTATCAACGGCGAGACAGACGTGGGCGACATTACACGCACTGCTATGGCTGGCAATCTTACGCAGTCACAACTGACTACGCTGACCAACGTAATGAACACTCGCGGCCAAGGCATTGATGACTTCAATCTGATCTATGACATCCAAACGCAGATGTATCAGAACCCAGAAGCGGCACGTAACTTGATTATTGCCAACACCAATACCCGGCTGACAGCATCTAGGGCGCAGGAACTATTAACGACGCTTGATCAAGAGCCAATACTGAATACACCAAAAGCTAAGACTTTCCGAACGTATGTCAGTACGAACGTAGGTATTGTTGATCCGATCACTGGTCGCTTTACTGGCGCAGGCACAAAGGAGCGCGCGGCTGATTTGATGCTGGCATTTGATCTGAAACTTATGGCTGGCGAAGATCCTGCCACTGTTGCGCAGGGGTTGCTAGATATCAACGACATTCCACCTGACTTTACGACTGAGGCTGACATTGATAAGGCTCTTGAGCGTTTAGAAAAGCAAGTCAAAACTATGGATAAGTCTGAGTACGACACAAGAGAAGCGGAGCTACAGCAGTACAGAACACGCATAAGAAACTTCCAGAACATGATGACTGATATTAAGAGAGGACAATAATGTCTCGAGCAAAACTAATTGAACTCTCTCGACGTGCATTAGATGGCGATGAAGCGGCTGTTGCTACGCTACGCACTGAAGATGTAGATGTACCAGATGAGGCTTTACTGAAGCGCGCACAGAACCGTATCAACAAGATTGAGCGAGATGCTTTTCGCGTGCCTTTTGAGAAGCCCAAGGCTGGGTTCAAGGGTTATCACGCTAGTCCATATAGATTCACAGCATTTGATAACGAAAAAATTGGGCGCGGCGAAGGCGCTCAGATGTACGGAGAAGGATCTTATTTAACAGAGACTGCTGATTCAGCGCGACCATTCAGAAGAAATATAAACAGAGATCGCCTTGAAGGAATCAATGACCGCCTTAGTGAAATTTCAAAAGAATTACCCAAGTACGAAATTGCCGGAATGTATAGGGAGTTCAACGATCCAAAAGGTTTTGAGCTTGCTGGTGAATATGATCGGCTAATTGATGAAAGGTCTGGCCTGAGCGATTTTAATATTACCATTGGCGATCGAGATATTAATGATGTTTATAGCGATCTAACTGGCGCTAGAGCTACTGATCTTGACTATCAAAAGGCTGAAATCATTGAGCAAATAATGATTGATGGCGATACGTTGGGAGTTGTACAGCGTCAAGAGGAGTACGACGCATATCCCGAAGGCGTATATAAGTGGTTTAAGGAAACGATACAGCCAAACTTTGATGCTCCCGGCGCTCTTTATGAGGTGACTATAAAAGCCGACAAGTCAGAGTTGTTGGATTGGAATAAATCTGTTGCTGATCAGCCGCCAGCCATCCGCGATGCGCTACTTGCCAAAGGCATAAAGGAGACGACTGCGGGGCAAAACGCTTATTACCAATTAGCTAAGGATGCCAAAGGTCCAGGTGCTCAGAAGAAGGCGAGCGAAGCCGCAGAAAAGTTAGGTATAAAGGGCATTCAGTATGAAGATCCGTATGCTAAAGCTGGCGCAAAAAACTTTGTTATCTTTGACCCGCGAACATTAGACATTGCTACGCGCTACGGCATTACTTTGCCGATGGCTGGGCTAATGTTGGCTAACCAAGACGCACAAGCCGCTGAGTCTATGAGCTTGACGACTGAGCCGCGTCCGCCAATGCGTATGCCTACGTTTGAGAATGACGACGCAACCGGCAAGGTGCTTGATGCACGACAAGGCGCAGACCTATCGCCATACGACCGGGCCATGATGAAAGCTCAGGTTGATCAAGAGCCGATGACACCTTTCGAGGCTATACCTGCAAGGGCTGAACGCTTTGCTCGCGAAGTAACTATACCTGCTATTGGTGATATTGCTGGTGGATTGATCGAAGCGCCACGTCAGGCGGTTGCTGGCTTCTTGGATGCGACTGCTGAAGCGGCTCGTATGATGGAGTCTATTATCCCGCTAGGCACTATCAGCGGTGCAGAACCCGAATACCTAGAGATAGAAGCCGACCCTCGCACTGTAACAGGCGCAGGTGTACGTGCTATTAGTCAGTTCCTTACAGGTTTCATTCCAGCATTGCGCGGCGTCAAGGCTCTTGGTGTAACAGGTGTTGCGGCTCCAGCAACGGCAGGTGCTATTGCTGACGCTACAGTGTTCGATCCGCAAGAAGAGCGACTATCTAACCTCATCCAAGACGTACCCTCTTTACAGAACCCAATCACGGAATACCTTGCGGCTGGCTCAGAAGATACTGACGCCGAGGGGCGATTTAAAAACGCGGTGGAAGGACTTGCGCTTGGCGGAGCCGCAGATAGCTTGATACAAGGTGTTCGCCTTGTGAAGAGCCGCAGGGCGCTTGTAGAGGCGGCTGAAGCGGAAGGCAAGCCAGTCGAGCAGATGATCGAAGAGGCTATGGCTACCATGAAGGGTGGAATGCCAACCCCTCGTGAGATGCCGCCCGGTCAAGAGTACATTCCGTTTGATGAGGCGGCTGAAGCTGTACAGCCTACGATTCGCGTCCCTGAGTTCAAGATGGGTGCCACAGATGCGGAGCCAGAAGCGGCGCGCAATATCAATCTTGCTAACCTCAATACCACTGAGGATGTATCAACCCTCATTGATGAAGTAGCTAGGGCTGACGCGCCAAACATGAACGATGCACGCCGTCAAAAGATTACCAATCAAGACCTTCCAAAGTTAGCCGATGACCTTGGCATGACTGTCGAGGACTTGTTAGCGCGTCGACAGGGTTCAGCATTCAACGCCGAACAGATACTAGCGGCCCGCAAAATCCTCGTAGCGTCTGGTGAGAACCTAGTCAAGTTGGCTGGTGCGGCTAAGAACGGTAGTGAAATGGACCTTGCACTATTCCGCAGAGCTATGGGTCAACACCGAGCCATTCAAGCGCAAGTGTCAGGCATGACGGCTGAGGCTGGTCGTGCATTGCAGTCATTTAGAGTTGTGGCGGCAAGCTCACGAGAGCAAGAGCGCATGATTAAAGAAGCGCTTCAGACTACAGGCGGCGAAGCTGTATCGCGTGACATGGCGGCGATGCTGTCAGAGCTAGATGACCCCGCTCAGATTGGTCGCTTTGTTAAGGATGCGAACCGAGCTACTACCAAAGACCAGCTTTACGAGGTATGGATTAACGGATTGCTGTCGTCACCTACGACCCACATGGTCAACATACTATCTAACGTCATGGTCGTTGGTCTTACGGTTGGCGAGAGAAAGATCGCAAGCATGATTGGTGGAAACATACCGCCCGGCGAAACGTCTGCACAACTTAAAGGTGTGGTCGATGGTGCGCGTGATGGCTTCCGATTGGCATGGAATGTGCTGAAGACCGGCGAGCCTACTGATCCGCTTCAGAAAGTAGAGGCTGAGAAGTTCCGCGCCGTAACCTCTGAGAACCTTAACATTGCTGGCCCTGCTGGTCGCTTTGCTGATTATATGGGTGAAGTGATACGCGTCCCCGGTCGCCTACTAACAGCGGGAGATGAGTTCTTTAAGTCTATTGGCTACCGTATGGAGTTGTACTCTCAAGCCTACCGTCAGACATTTAACGAAGGTTTGCGCGATGAGGCGGCGGCAAAGCGTGTCATTGAGATTATCGAGAACCCGCCCGAGAACATTAAGCAAGCGGCAGTCGATGCGTCACGCTATCAGACCTTTACTAACCAGCTGGGCAAGACTGGTAAAGCTGTTGAGCAAGTGCGTAATAACATTCCATACGCTCGCGTAGTTATGCCGTTTGTACGAACGCCTGTAAACATCATGTCGTATACCTTCGAGCGAACGCCATTGGCTCCGCTGTCTAGCGCATTCCGCGAAGAGATTGCGGCTGGTGGCGCACGTCGCGACTTAGCATTAGGCAAGTTGATTTCTGGCTCGATGCTAATGGCTGTGTCTGCTGACCTCGTATTGAGTGGATCGGTAACAGGTGCGGGGCCAACCAATCCCAAGATGCGAAACATCATGCGGGCTACTGGCTGGCAACCATACTCACTTAAGATTGGTGACAAGTATTACGCATACAACCGTCTTGACCCTGTAGGTGCATTGCTAGGCTTGTCGGCAGATGTAACAGAGATTATTGGGCAAACAGATGAGGCTGAGGCGTCACAACTTGCTACTGCGGCGGCGCTGTCGGTTGCACAGAACATGGCAAGTAAGACGTATATGTCTGGTGTGACTGACTTCTTTGACGCTTTCTTTGGCGCAAGCACAGACCCCGAGGCTAAGAACTACAAGCTGGACCGCTATCTACAGCGCATGGCTAGCTCCGTTGTTCCTTCATTTGTTGCAAACATTGAGCGCAATTTAAGCCCAGAGATGAGTGCTACATACGGCTATATTGATCGTATTAAGTCACGCTTACCGGGATACTCCGATGACCTTCCCCCGCGTAGGAATATATTTGGCGAACCAATTGTATTAGAGGGCGGTATTGGCCCCGATATCATGTCGCCAATCTACGCATCTACAGCGAAGGACGATCCTGTTGCCGATGAGATGGTACGCCAGCAGGTAGCCGTGGGAATGCCTCGCAGACAGATCCAAGGCATTGAGTTAGACGCCCAGCAATATGATCGCTATGTGCTTTTGTATAGCGGCATCGAGGCTCAGATGTCTTTGAAAGAACAGCTTAGATCCATGTTTGATACACGTAGTTACAAAAATGCTACCGATGGGCCTGAAGGTGGTAAGGCTTTAATGGTAAAATCAGTATTCACAGCATATAGAGACATGGCACAAGCACAGATGTTGGCAGAGGATGAGACGCTAACGAACCAAATCACGCTCGCACAAGAGCAAAGAGTAGAGAAACTACTGGGACGCTAATATGACCGTAGCAGACAACACAAGCCGTAACCAATATACCGCGACTTCTGGTCAAACGGTCTTTGCGTATACGTTCGAGATCGTAGACAAGAGCCACATTGTCGTACTGAAAAACGGCGTAGCCCTCTCAGAGGGCACCAATTACACTGTGTCGAACGTAGGCAATGATAGCGGGGGTAACATCACCCTGACTGTGGGAGCGACCACAGGCGATATCATGACCTTCTATCGTGATATGCCCTACTCTCGCACACAGAACTACACAAACTCTGGTGACTTCCTAGCCTCTGAAGTAAACAGCGACTTCGATGATCTATGGTTAGCAGGTGAGCAAACTGATCGTGCATTCTCTCAGTCTATCCGCAAGCCTATTACCGACTCTGACTCTATCTCGATGGAGTTACCCGAGGCGGCTAGTCGCGCAAGCAAGTTTTTAAAGTTTGATGCAAATGGAGCTGTCGATTTAGCCGCAGGTGTAACAACTGATGTTGACGCCGATGACGTATCAA
>Ga0208134_1001341_pt1 | contig 14277 bp, 7 predicted proteins | sample VirMetDEL_Mar_31_FD_184515 | JGI IMG/M metagenome (GOLD analysis project Ga0208134, IMG submission 184515) | Aqueous microbial communities from the Delaware River and Bay under freshwater to marine salinity gradient to study organic matter... | ecosystem: Environmental > Aquatic > Marine >... | reverse complement strand
AACGAATAAAAATAAGTCATCGTTTTTTGGTTTTAAGGGTTAAACATTATTTTTGGTTTATATCACTACCACAGTGATATAGGTTTAGTTATACTATCACTTGTTTTTTACAAAACTTACACTATTCCACAGGTGGTATAGGTGGGTTTTGCCATGTAAAGTACAAATCTTCATTTACAGGTGTGATTTGAAGCTTAATATTATCTTCAATAGATTTAGCCATTGAAGCTACATCTAACGCGTCTTCAAGCCATCCGATCACTACGTTTTCAAAATCTTCAGTATCTGCATATGGTACAAAAGGTTCTCCAGCTACATAAGTAAAGCTTTGAGCACCTATTTGACTTGCTTGATATTGTTGTCCTCCAGATTCTTCAGAACCTGAATAAGTCCAATGCACTGTATATATCACGTTGTCCTCGCCTTCAGCTTGGATGTGTGCATTCATTTGGTTAATTGTCCATTTGTAAGTAATTGCCATTTTTTATTATTTTAATTTATTAATTATGCTATAGACTGTGTTATGGTCCATGTTACTGATTTATTATTTTGTGGTGGACTCCATTGTGGTACAGATGATGGTGAACCAGGGTTGGACCAAAACCAAACCCAATCATTTGCGTTGTAAGCGCCACCAAGTCTAGTTAAAGAAGCAGAGCTTCTATCAAAATCTTGTGTGTAAGTAACACCATTGGTGGTCCATTCATATATTAATCTTTCCCAAGAATCAGGTGGATTAGTGTTACCGTTATCACCATTGTTTAATCTAAATACTATATTATTTCCTCCTGGTTGTGTACCAGTAGAGGAGTCTAAATAAAGACCCGTTACAACAGCACTACCTGACGTTTGAGTTCCACCAATTAATGTTTTAGCTATAGATGTGTTTGTAGAGCTTCCAGCGCTTGGGCTCCACCCAATCCAATAGATTTGACCTCCAAGAAAAAAATAAGTATTTGTAGTCATTACACCAGTGTGATCTGGACAATTTCTATCATAACCAGCCCAATCAAAAAGTTTATAAGGTAGTGGATACGCCATATTAATTTATTATTGAAGATGTTATACGACCTTGTCCATCTATCTCAAGATCAAAATTATTTACAAAACCTTGATAATTATAAGTACCTCTTTGGTTGCTTAAAGGTGTGGGGTTATTTAAATTAGTTATGTTTTCAAAACCTTGAGCGCCTATAGATTTAGCCCAATTATCACTACTAACCCATTCGTTAACTAAAAACCACGTGGTTACGTTTGCTGTTCCACCAGGTACAGCGTAAGTTAAAGTTATAGGAGAAATAAGAAAACCTACAAAATTAGAAGTTGCTGGAGTATAAGGAGGGTTTGAAGAGCAAGGTGAATTATCCCAAACTGGATAACTTAAACCAGAACCACCACTGTTACCAGAATTCATAAGATCATAAAAACTTATTGCGCCTGTAATAGAACCACTAGAGCTATAATTACCATAGTATAACTCTCTTGCTATTCCTAGCATGGAAATATTGCTTGTTGGTACTGCCATTATTTATTACAATTACACTTATTTAACTTTAATTCCTCTATTTCAGCTTTTAATTCTTTTATAGCCTCAAGTAATATAGGTGCAATACCTTGATGTCTCATTGATAACATACCATCTTTATTTTCTCTTACAAGTTCTGGTAAAACTTTTTGAACATCTTGAGCTATAAATCCTATATCTTCTTTTATATCAAGTATATTTTCTGATTTATTTTTCCAATCAAATGTTACGCCCTGTAGTTTACTTATTTTATCTAAAGCTGATTTAATAGGTTTAATGTTTTCTTTTAATCTAACGTCAGATGGTGAACCATAAGCTATAACATCTCCAGAAACCGTAAAAGTACCACTTGAATTTAATTTACCCGTTTGAGTTGGCGTTGATCCTGTTCTAAAACAAATTGCAAAACCAGATATTGTAGGTCCTTGTCCTGATTGGTCATAAAAAGTTGCGGCGGTATTAGTTGGGTTACTATGGTTTCCTATTAAAGTATATTTATTTGCTGCTAAATAAGATGTTGCTCCAGAGTTATAAAGAAAAGTTGTTCCTTGAGCTGAAGCATTACCATTAAAATCAACAAGTTTATTACCATGTAATCTTAGTACTCTTTCGTCTGATGTACCATTATAACTCGATATATCAAGTTTATTGTTAGCATGGTTTGTAGTATTATCTCTAAACCATAAATTAGACTCTGCACTACCGCCTGATTGGTTCCAACCTAAAGCAATACCATAACTAATAGGTGCATTAGTATTTGCAACGTTACCTTCAGCTGTTAGCCAACCTGTTCCTGTAACTGAAAAATCTCCAGAATATGAACCTGACATTGTAAGCGTACCAGTAGAAGTAATAGTTCCACCTGAAAGACCATTTCCAGTTGCGATACTTGTAACTGTTCCATTGTTGTTTGTAAAAGGTAAATCACTTACAAACCCTCTACTAACTATTCGCGTACCACTTGCATCTGCATATATAATTTGAGACCCTGTTGGTATAGTTGTGCCTTCATTATTTTGTGTGCCGTAAACTATAAAATTGTTGGTACCACTATATGATATATAATTTATATCAGCATTTATAACAGTTGCTGGTGTACCTGTAAATGTAATACCATTACCCGCTGTATATGTTGTATTAGTAGCTGCAAAATTGAATACACCTGTTGATGGTTCTGATATTGTAACATTTGTTCCAGATTGTAATGTAATATCTCCAGTCCTGTACGAACCAGAATCTTCTCTTATTCTTGTTATTGTATTTGTGTCTGCAGAACTTATAGTAACATCTCCAGTTCCGCCCGAAGGAGATATTGTTATGTTTGTTGATGCAATTATTTTAGATACACCTTGTGTATTTATAGCGTCTATTGTTATAGTTCCATCTGGATTTGAAGTGGTTGAACAGTTTGTTCCACCTAATATTTCTAACGTATCACCATTACTTATAGTAGTTGTTGCTGTGTTAGTGTCAGCTGATACTGTAAAACTATTCATTGTTCCAGCACTAATTTTTGTTCTAATAGTTCCGGCCGTTACATTAGCATTACCAAATGACATATTTCCTTGAGCATCATCTACTATTATAGCTGGTAAACCTGTATCACCATTTGAGTTTGTTATAGTAATATTATTATTAGAGGCACTAGATATAGTTATTCCAGCTCCATCAGCAAAAGTAACTGTACCAGCAGCTGTGCTAGTACTAGTGTCATTTAATGTTATTACTTTTCCAGCACTTGTAAGAGTATATGTATTATTAGGTCCAGTAGAATCATCTCTCCAAGCTGGATCACCATTAGCATCTGTTTTCCAAACTTTATCAGCAACAGCACCCGGAGCAGCTACGTAACCAGCAACTGTTTTTGTGTTTGCATTCCAAGTGTTGGTAGCATCAAAAGTAATTCCAGTACCACTATCTCTAGTTATTGTCATGTTACTACCACCAGTTAAAGTTACATCATCATTACTACCTGTGCTAGGATCTAAGCGTAAAGCCGGATCATCATTACTAGCAGGGTTACCTGTTTGTACGGCTAAAAAGTCGTATGTTGTATTATCATTATCAGCCGCTATAGTTAAAGAATTTGCTGCTCTTGTGAAAGTAACATTAGAGCCTTCTTTAAATACCATAGTGTCTTGTGCTGTTCCATCTGCTGATAAAACTAAATTATAATTAGCAGCAACACTTCCATCGGCAGCACCAGCTAAATCATATGTTGTGTTTGTTGTTGTATCTGGCGATGTTAATGTCATTATAAAATTACCATCACTATTAGGATCTGTTAATACTGTGCCTAAAGGTCCTGTTGCTGTAACAAATTTTATTGAATCACCGCTTGTTACTGAACTTGATCCTTGATTTGCTGCATTATCTTTTACGGTCCAATCATATGTTCCACCACTTGACCAAGGCACGTTAACAACCATTTTTCTATCAGCAGCAGTAGAATTATTATCTAATTGAACAGCGTAAAATCTATTCGAAGGAGGAGAAGCGGCTAAACCTTGAGTATTAGCATCTGCAGCTGTTGTATCTATTTTAGCACTAAATTCAAAAGAACTTAAATCTAGACCTGCTCCTGCTGTATACGTATTTTGAGTGTTTGTATCGGGTGAGGTAAGCGTCATTATATAAGGATCAGTTGTGCTACCAGCACCTGTAAGTGCCGTGCCTAATGCTCCTGTTGCTGTAACAAACTTTAAATACTTATCGTCATCAACCATTTTATCTGCATCAGCAGAATCTCTTACATACCAAGTTGTATTTTCTTGAGTGTCTGTGGCTGCAATAGTAAAGTTGTTTTCGTCAGTGTATGTAAAAGTTATATTAGCACCTTTAACTATTTTTATATCTTGTGTTCCGCTTCCTGCACCACTTAAAACTTTTCTTAATATTATGTCGTTTGTCGATTGTTGCCAAGAGTTTGTATATATATTCTGTGTATTAGTATCTGTAGTATAAGCAGGCACCGCCCAAGTATTGTTTTTTGTTAAGAATCTTTGTGATGTACCAGTATTGTTTCCATCAGGAGCACTTAGATCAGCTGTAACTGTTACAGCGCCTGTTGTTGCATTATTAGGTGTTAAATCAATAAAAGTACCATCAGTTGTTGTTAAACTAGTTACACCTGCGTTTGTAGCAGGTACTCTAGTCCAAGCAGTACCATCATAAACCGCCCAATCTCCTAAAGCCCACGTGCTAGGTGGATTTGATCCACCATTTGGATATGCAGTTCCAGCAACATCACATATCCATAAAAACCCTGCACCTTTATTAGCACCTTGTGTTAAATCTGGATTACCACCACCACCACCTGAAGCATCCCAAGTTCCTTTAAACTGTAGACCAGTAGGTATTGATCCCCAAGATCCATCACCTTTTAAATATGTTGTAGCTGTTCCACCCGCGGGTACGTAACCTATATTACTACCACCATCATATTCAAACGATGTTAATGTTAATTCTCTATTTGCTATGCTTTCTGAAAGTGGTGCACCTGTTGATGTTCCCGTAGCTAAAGTAACTCCAGTTACACCAGTATCTGTATCTGTACCAGTTAATGTTATAGTATTACCACTTTGTGCGGCTGTAACACTACCAGCACCTAATATTAAAACAGTTCCACCACTATCACTTAACAATATACCAGAATCAGTATTGTCTGATCCAGTACCTGTTATAGTTTGAACAGTTTGTGTATCTGTCCACGGTACATTGACAAACATTTGATCTGAGTCAAGCTCTACAGGATAGTTTTTAGCATTTTCTGTATATCCAATTTTAACACCACCTAAATCTGTAGCTGTAGCAACTGGTAATACATAAGGTGTGTCGGTCCAAGGGACGTTTACAAACATTTTTTCATTACTTAGTTCTACAGGATAATTCTTTGCGTTTTCTACATAACCTATTTGTACACCACCTCTTGTTCCATCAGCAGCTAAAGGTAAAACATACGGTGTATCTGTCCACGGTACATTTACATAAGCTTGCTCATTACTTAATACAACTGGATAATTTTTTGCATTTTGAGTGTAACCTATTTTTATACCACCAAGTGCTACAGTTGTAGCAACCGGTAAAACATATGGTGTTGGTATAGTTGGAAAAGTAACTAAGTTACCTAAACCATTTATATATTGAGCAGCTGTACCCGCGCCTGTAACTGTTAAAGTACCAGACTGAGTTATTGGTGAATTAGCCACTGTAAATGCAGCTGGCATTGATAAACCAACACTTGTTACGCCTTGAGCAGCAACATTAACCCATTGTGTTCCTGTGGCAGTTGAACTAAGTATTTGACCAGACGTTCCTGATTGATTACTTGAATCATAGTATCCACCTGCAACTTTCAAACTATTAGATATAACAATAGAGTTAGTTGTTGTATTACCTATATTCGTAACTTGTTGCAAATTTTGTGCTGCACCTTGACTAGCAATTAAATCAAGCAATGACCCAACTGTAAAACTAACTGTAGGATTACCAACAACTGGATCCTGCGCATTTTCATCATAAGTTACAGTACCTATAAGTAAATCCTCTCGTTTAGGTGTATTTAATGGGTATGAATATATTATTGCCATATTATTTATTTTCTAATTCTTTTACTCTAGCTTCTAATTCTTGTATTGCAGCTACTAATAATGGTACTAACTTAGCTTGATCTATACCTTGATAAACTGGATTACCTTCTTCGTCTATTTCATCTTTATCACCAACAATAGCTTCTGGAACTATATCTTGTACTTCATGTGCTAAAAATCCATCAACTGTAGTTTCAGGATCTATAATAAAATTAAATCTACTAGGTTTTAATTGATTTATTCTACTTATAGAATCACTCATAGGAATTACATTTTCCTTTAATCTATAGTCAGAGCTTGTTACGTAAGATGTAGAGCTACTATTAGTAGATATTCTTCCTACATAAGCTTGACTAACACTTGTGTTTTTGTGATAAAACTCTATAGCATTCCAACCTTGACCATTATTACCCATCAACATTATTCCAGCCGCGTTAGCACCTGTATTTGTTTGAAAAATAGAACTACCATCGCTTCTTACAGAAAAAGGACTTGCATTTATTCTATTTGTAAATATAAGATTTTGGTTAAAACTAGCTCCTATTTGAACAAGACTTTGTGGTGCTGGATTAGCTGTATTAAAACCTAATGCTGTTCTACCATAACGGTTTAAACTAAAAGCAGGATTTCTTACAGAACCACCATCTACAGTTTGAATATTGAAAAAATTATCACCCGATCCTTCGTAATATAATCTAGCACCCCAATTACCACCACCACCTGAATTTTCTGATAAAAGTAAAGCAGCTTCATCATAATCGTGACAAGAAACGTGTATTGTTGGTTTAGCTCCATTAGTATTATTATATGCATGTAATAAGGGTGTTCCTCCTATAGTACCACAACTAGGTGCGGTTATTCCAATTCCTATATTACCACTATTAAAATATGAATTACCATTAGCATTAAAGTCAATCGTTATATTACCATTATTTCTAACCGTAAACCTACCTACGTTAGGAGTTGAACTTGATTCTGCGCCAATAGTTCCAATTACAGTTCCAGCTGAATTTCTACATATAAAGCCAGAATCGTTATTTTGAACTTGTATTGAATCATTTGCTGTAACAACACCATTAACATGTAGTGTAGACGAAGGTGATATTGTACCAATTCCAAGTCTATCTTGTATATATTGATATTGACGAACATTAAACGGTGATGGAGCTGCCTGTGTATAGTTACTAGAAAGAGTTGTATTTGTTAATTGATCTGCTGCACCACCAAAATACTCTACTAAAATTTTAAGGGTATTACCACTGCTTGTAAGTTTATATATAGGAATAATAAATTTAGAATTAGTTGAATCCCAAGCTAAATTACCTATTGTAAAATTAGTGGAAACACCACCAGTTGCTATAGTTATTTCTGATTGACTACTACCAGTTCTCCATATACTACCATTTGGATTATAACCAAAAGGAATTACTTTTGTTAATTTACCTGATATATCTTGATGTGAATAAGATCCAGATAAAGTAATTTTATAATAACCCTGCATTGCAACATTAGGAAACTGTATGTTTACAGCTTGATTAGATACTCCATTTGTAAAATAAGCTGTTTGTAAATATTTTTTTGTGTTTCTATTATTTAAAAGATTTATAAATGAACTAGTACGAAAAACACTACCATATTGATATATGTCTCCAGTAAAATTTGTATTACCAGCTATAGTAGGTATATTAGCAGTACCAGATAAATAAAGATCTCTCCACGCTAAACTTGTACTATAACCTAAATCGTATACGTTATGAGTATTTGGATAAACTTTACCGTTTAAATCAATATTCATAACATGAGTTCCACCAGCGTGAAACTTTAGATTGTTACCAGTACTAAATAAATTTGCTGCTAATTCTATGTCACCTAAAAAAGTTGTTTTATATGCACCAGCTGAATTATTACTAGCATTAAATTGAGCATAAGTATAACCATCTGAATCTATAAATTTAACCCCTTCGTTTCGGTTAGTTCTTAAAACCATATAAAAACTTTCTAAACCTAAAGAATTATTCCAAGTTTGGTCACCAAATTTAATTTTACCTGTTGTCGATAAACCATCGCCTATATGAATATAATGAGATGCACTAGGTATTAAAATATTATCATCAAATGTACTTACACCATTAAAATAGCTTGTTCCATTGTTGTAAAAATCAAAACTAGCATTTCTAGAGCCAATATATAATCCTGGAGCCTGCACATCACCGTTAAATTGTAAAGTTCCATTTGAATCAGCATTAAAACCTCTTCTATTATTATAATCATTTCCACTATATAAAGAATAAAAACCTCCGTTTTCACCAGCATAATACTGACCGTCTACTAACATAGACATTCTTCCACTAGAAGGATTATCTCTTTGAAAAACAACCTCACCTCCATTTACATCATAACCATTCCATCTACTACCAGGCATGTTTGCACCATTCCAGCTACCACTAAATCCAATAACTGTATTTCCATCGACTTGTAATCCATCAGATAAACGCCAAACATCTCCTTCAACCCCTATACTGTGATATGAATTACCATCATACCAGTTTTCATAATAAGGAAGATAAGCATCGTTATTTGCATTTCTATTCCATTTATGCATCCTAACACCTGTTCCGCTAACTCTAACATCCATGTTCATTCTAGCATTAGTACTACTAGCATACCACTGCATAATATTACCACCATTAATATTAGTAGTATTGTTAATTGATACTGTTTGATTTGCTGTTAAAACACCATTAAAAGTAAATGATATACCGCTAGCTGTAGCTGTAGCACCTGTAAGTGTACCACCAGCTAAAGGTAGGTATGCACCTACAATATCGCTTTGTGGTATCCAAGTCGGGGCTGCATTACCATTTGATTTTAATATCTGTCCAGAAGTTCCATGAGATGTACTAAAAAGTATAGCCCCAGTGGAATGGACGTCAAATAATCCGTTTATATTAGATAATGATGCCATTTATTTTTTGTTTATGCTAGTCTTCTAAAAAATATGTCGCCATATGTTGTTGTTGATAATCCTTGTATTCTTAAAGTCCAAGCTGTGCTATAAGCTAATTCAGTATAAACTCCACCACTGTAATACATTCTAAACAAAGGATTAAAGTTTCCACCTCCAGAACCATACAAAGTTCTAGGTGCAGTTTGATCTTGTTGCTGCCATATGTATTGTGTTAGCGCGCTTCCACTCCACCCTATACCAATACCAAGTTTTCCATAATAAAAATCTCTGTATGCTCCAGATCCAGCTGTATTAGGGTTCATTTTAATAGTATACTCCCACACCGCACCCTCGGTTCCAGCAAAAGAAAAAAGATCATTTTTACTGGCTACATATGCCCAAGAGGCGACCATACTATAAAATTTGCCACTTACATCGTTGGCTTTTATATTAGCGTTTACTTGTACATCCGCTCCGTTAAATTTAAAAACACCCGAATTAGCTGTTATGTTAAAACTATATCCGCTTGAATCCCAATATTGTTGATGTTTTATATTTCCGTTAGCTTTAGCTACTAATGCGCCTGATAAATCATTTCTTCCTGAATTAACAGATAAACTGTATGTATTTACTGATATGCTTGTTGGTGCAGTATCACCTACTCCAAAATTACCAGTAGAATTAAGAAATGCACTTATACGACCACCTGTGCTTAATGCAAGGTGACCATTTGCATAAGTGGTTATATTAGTATATCCATTAGTATTATCCCAAGCTATATTGGCTTTTTCAGTTCCATTATTACCAAAAGCTAATGAAGTATATTGAGCACCTTGACTATCTATCCATATACCATTATCATTACTACCATATACAGTTAAAGCTTTATTGGGCGAAGTCGTCCCGATCCCAAAGTTGCTATTATACCATGTGCCTAAAAATCCTCCAGTATCATAAAAACTAATAGCATTTGCTGCACCACTTGTTCCACCTTTTATTTGTAATGTATCTGTTCCACTAACGAAACCTATCATATCAATAGTCGCACTTCCGGTATTTCTTACTCCTTGTAAAAACTTACCATTGGTTGTTATCTTAACATCACCAGAACTACCTATATTAAATTTTTGTGTAGTTGTTCCTGAGTTACTTGTATAAAACTCAAAAGTAGTGTTACCTCCTGTTGATTTAGAATATATTTCAGCAGTACCCGCTGTCGAATTATATTGTAACTGTAATGAGTTGTTTGTGCTTGCTGTAGCACCCATAATATACATTATACCTGAGCTACCAATAATTGTTCTTATAGCATCGTTGGTTCTTATAACCATAGAATCGTCATCATGGTTATAATATAATTGTCCTACATTATGATCTGTTGGTGATGCAAAGCTTACTACTCCTGTGGCATCTGCCGCACTTCGAATTGTTAAACCACAATCTGTGTCGTTTTCTAAAATTAATTCATCTGATGCAGCACCTACTGTAGTTGCGCCATTACTGCCTTTAAAAATATGTACTTTACCATCAGGATCATTTGTTCCTATTCCTAATTTATTGTCGTTTGTAAATCTTGCGGTTTCCAACCATCCACCATTATAACCCATAAAAGCTATATCGCCTGTTGCGGTTCTTGCGGCAATAACAGCAGTTGTTTCATCTGTTCTGTAGCCTATTGTTAACCCTTTTAACTGCCCACCACTTTCGCTAAAACTGGCACTTGTCAAAGAATTTGGAATTCCAGTATTTAAACCATCTTTTTTTACTACTAAATTACCGTCAGTTGGATTTGTAAAATTTCCAATTCCTACATTTTGAGAGCTATCTATAATTACAGCATTTGTAGAGTTAGTTCTAAATTGTAACTTATTACTAACCGTACTACCTTCTATTGATGAAGCTCCATTTGTACCCCAAGATAAATATACACCACTATTTATTAATACATTTCCAGAACTGTCTATTTGTAATCTAGCAGAAGTAGCATCACCATCCCAAAAAACCAATGAACCATTTCCACTTGAATACATTACATATTTTTTACCACTAGCAGCTGTACTATCTAAAGTTATTGAAGCAACATTTGAATTTGTTATAGATATTCCGCTTTCAGTACCTGATATATTATTAATAGGGGCTAAATTACCTATTTTAAGAAAATCTCCATCCGTGAATAGGAATTTATTATTTATATTTGATAAGTTTGCCATTATTTGCTTTTAAAAAGTAATTAAATTATAAGGTGACCCTATCATTCTTATTCTAGGAGTATATCCTTGACTGGAACTAATAGCTTTGAAAGTAAAGGTTAAAGTTGTTGTGCCATTTCCTGTGGCTACAACATCTACTGTACGTGCAGTTTGTCTTTCATTTTTATAAACATACCAATTTCCACCTTGATTTGTACAATTATAAACAACATCTACAATACCATTTACTCCACCCATTCCTACAAATTCTATTGATGCGCTTGCACCATTTCCTGATCCTGTTATTGTAGCTACCACAACTCCTGTTGTGTCTAGTCCTCCTACTGCATAATTACCATATCTATTTGAACTTATAATAGCATCTCCATCAACATGAAGCTTATCTTGAGGGTTAGTTATTCCGATTCCTACGTTTCCGCCATTAAAATAACTATTACCGTTTGTGTGTAATGCTATTCTTGCACCAGCTCCAATTTGATACATATATTGGGCAGCATAACCACCATCATTTTCTATATAAGTTGCTAAACCACTTGAGGTTCTTGTCATAAACAAAGCACTTGAACCTTGAACATCTAAAGTTGCAGAAGGCGAAGTCGTCCCGATCCCAACTTTGCCGTTTGATAATTGACAAACACCAAAAGTAGTGTCATTATATTTCATAAATAATCCACCACCACTATTCCATATATCCCATTTATAAGCAGCGTTTCCATTATCACTTAATACTATACCAGCTGTTGTTCCTTCAATAGCTAAAAATGTTGTAACACTTGTAGGCGAAGTAGGCGAAGTCGTTCCGATTCCGACGTTTCCACCATTAAAATATGAATCACTTCCTGTAGATATTTTGACTTTTTCACTTTCCGCTTCATTATACATGCTGAGGGTAGCGGCATTCCCACTTCGCCCAACATTAAATAAAAATCTTTGTTCACCATTATCAGCTCTAAACCTTACAGTTCTATCAATATTATTATCCCCAGTGGCTGAGTTTGTTAAAATATCTAATCTAGCTGTAGGCGAAGTCGTTCCAATTCCTACAGTGCCACTGGCACTCATAGTTACATATGATGTGGTTCCAGATTGTAATTGTATTCCTCCAGCTTGTGAGTTTAGTTTTAAACCACCACTAGCACCAGAGTCAGTAGATATTATTCCTGAATCTGCCCAACCAGAAACACCTGTATACCCTGCACTAGTAGCAACAAGATCAAGTTGTGATGATTCTCCTACTACCTGCACGCGCGCGTTCGCGGAGACACCAGTGTCTGTATTAGTTACCGCTAAATATGTTATGCCATTTTTAGAGAGAGTAACATCTATATCTCCAGCTATATTCTCACTACTTAGAAACTTAATTGCCATATTTAATATTTATTCAAAGATAGTTAATTATAAGAATACATTTTTTTAACTACATTTCGTTTATTCTAGATTCTAATGCTACTATTTTAGCATTTAGCTCTTGTATTGTTTTAACAAGAACAGCAAACTCCATACCTACTTTCAAACCTTTACCATCTTTATATCCAGAAACAAGTTCACCTTGTTCTTTTAAAGGTACCCCATGCTCATCATGTGTTTTATATATTCTAGTATCTCTAGTATTAACCCAAGATGGAAAAACTTGTTCAACCTCTTGAGCTATTAATCCTATTTGTTTTTTGTTATCACCTATAAAATTAAAATTTTTAACTTTAAGTGACAATATATCATCTAGTTTAGAAGTTGCTTCTACAATGTTTTCTTTTACCCTTTCATCTGAGCTAATTGTACCGTAACTACCATTTATATTTTTTATATCTCCATCATCTTCAAAATCAATCATGTTTGCCATATAACCCCCAACGTTATATTTTCTCCATTTAACAGACACATTACTCGTGCCTGCATCTGGACAATCATATAGCCATGTTCCTAAAGTTTGATTTAAACTTATTCTAGTTACCAGTAAAGCATTAACATAACCCCCAAAAAATATACTAGATGTACTGTGTAGACCTTCGGCTCCGATATATATACTGTTTGGTGTGGTTGCAGTGTCTACTATATTTAGTCCCCATGTGTTGCCACTGTTTGAAGGTTCGTAGCCAAAAATATATTCTTGACTGTGTGTGTGGCCGCTATGTATTTCACTAGCGATTATATTAACTGGACCATCAAAGTTTTTTGCAGCAGTAAAATAATTAGTGCTATTAGATAATTTACCTATTTGAGCTTTTAAAACTCCTGCGGCTTTAAACGTTATGTTTGATTGGTAGCTTGTTGATGTTCCATTTGTGTCTGTATCATTTATATCTACATTTGCCAAGGCTCCAGACGCTGCAACTCCTAATCCTCCAATATTAACTATTCCTTCAGCTCTTATTTGTCCGTCTACATCTAATTTATATTGAGGCGAATCAGTTCCTATTCCTACGTTTCCTGCTCCTTTAACCACCATTCTTACAACACCACTTGTTCCTAAAACAACAAAGTCTTGTCCATTTCTTGGCTCTACAACTAAATTACCAGATGTTCCTGTAAAAGGATATGCACCACCCGTATTTTCAGTAGAGTATATTGTAGAATATGTTAAATTAGAAGCTGCTACTATATTATTTCTAATACCTATCCTACCACCATTTATATCTAATTTACTAGCAGGCGATGTTAATCCAATTCCGACGTTGCCGTTAGTATTGACTCTCATTTGTTCACCACCACCAGCAATAAATCTTATATAACCCCAACTGCTTGATGTTCTATTGTATGATTGCCAAGCTGTACCACTTGCTTCAGAATATAATTCTAAATCACAATTAGAACCTGATTTTATAGCAAGTTCAGCATTTGCAGCATTAGCAGTTCCTATGCCAACTTTACCGTTACTTTTGATACGCATTCTTTCTGTAGCACTTGTGCCTGTACCAAAAGTTAATGGAATGTCTGCAAGTGTTTGAAGTTGAACTATGGTAGCACTTGCATTTAATTCTCCGTATCTTGTTCCATTTTGACCTAAAT
>Ga0208134_1001340_pt1 | contig 14282 bp, 10 predicted proteins | sample VirMetDEL_Mar_31_FD_184515 | JGI IMG/M metagenome (GOLD analysis project Ga0208134, IMG submission 184515) | Aqueous microbial communities from the Delaware River and Bay under freshwater to marine salinity gradient to study organic matter... | ecosystem: Environmental > Aquatic > Marine >... | reverse complement strand
CAGCATCAAACATTCCTGAGGAAACTATATCTTTTGCATTTGTCACCACATCTCCCGATTCAGGACTTTGAGCTGAAACTATATTAAATTCCTTATAAATAGACATAAATTACTCCTTTAACCAAATGAACCAGCATTAAAGCCAGCGGTTAATATTACTTTATTAGTAACTGTTATAGATATTGTAGCACCTGTATCATTACCGATTACTGTTAATTGTGTTGTTTTACCTTGTGCAGTAGCTCCCACCGATAGAGGTAGAAGTCCAATCCTAACGGATCCAGCAACTAATGTTTTACTATTTGGAACATCATCATCACCTAAGAAAAATGGTGTGGTTGCTCCTGCACCACCACCACCAGCAGCATTTACGACAGTCATTGTAGCTACTGACTGATCATGAAGGATAAAAGTATAGGATGTGTCAGCTACATTTGCAGTTGTTGGTGTAATTACTACAGGAGGTTGATTTAGTCCACCACCTGCTTCAAAAGTTACAGTATTTGGCTGAACACTAATGATAGGCATCTTTCTAGTGCTTTTCGGTAATGTCACCAGCTTATACCTCATAATATGATTTTCATCAGGAAAAGCTTCTAATAATGGCATGTTTTCAATTACAGCTCCATAAAAATCAGAACCGTTTGGATGAGATACATCAAAAAGTCTATAATCAACCTCATCATCTGCCAAAGCAAATTTTGTTATGTTAAAAGCGTTAGTTCCTTGTGCTAATAACTCTCTACCTTTTTTGGTGAGAATAGCATCAACGGTAACTGTTGTGTTATTTAGAAATCCCATAAGATAACTCCTAATTTAAATGTTTGGATTTTGTATAATTTGATTCATATATAAATATACTAATATCAAATTTTTATTAAATAAAATACTATTTTCTAAGATTTTCTTCTAACCAAATCTTCTTGGTTTCTTCTTCTTCTTCTTCTTTCTTCTTGGCTTCTTATTTTTAATACCAGCAGCCGCTTGAAAATCCTGTATTGCCGCTTGATACGCAGCAGGACCAAAAGGTGAATTTGGTGGTGAAGCTTCTCTAGCCTGCTCAATTGCTTGATTAGCATTCTGCGGCCTTACTCTTCTTGCACTAAAGAAACTTTTCTTACTTTTCTTGCGCCTCTTTGGTTTAAATTTAGCAGTTGTTCCTTCTCCTGTATCTAATGATGATTCTCCAGGAGTTTTCTTTACAAGTCTTGTTGGTGATGTAAGAGTAATCTCAATTGGAGGACCACCATCAATTGTGGTTAGAGCAGTATTTTTAACACCATCAAAATAGGAACGAACTCTAGCTTCGGTATCTTCTAACAAGTAATCTATATCAACATTGAAAAAAGAGGATGAGTAAGAATTACCAACCGAAGCGCTTAATGGTGTAGTATAGAACTTCATTTCTCGTGTGTTATTGCCTCTAGTAACAGACTCCGAAATTGATGGTTGAACAGCTTCAAAGTATTTGAAATCTCCGAAAGACATAGTTACATTTGAGTAAAATTTATCAGGCTTCTTTAATCTTTGCCATAAGGACAGTTCATAACTCTCATCTAAGAATTGTGAAGATGATCCTTCATAGGTGGGAACTGATCCTGTAATGTTGTAAATAGAAGATCCAGATTCATAGCTATACATATCTATTCTTCCATCATATGAATTGAAATTTGTTATTGCATAGTTGTTTTCGTGATTATACGAACTTGACACAGTAATTAAATCCACTCCAACATCAATGGATGATGTATAATAAAAGTTTTCAAATTTAGGAGCTTTACCTATTATCACTTTATTTCTTTCAAATATATTCGGCTCTACTAAAATACCTAAATTTGCTTTAGCTCTAGCAGGAATCATTTTCCTTATCTGACCAAATAAAGATTGGTCGTAAAATTTTATAAGTCTGATATAATCCCAAAAGTTATTTGGTGAGTTATATTTCTTCCAATAATTATCAGCAGCATTTTTCAAACCACGATATTCTAATTCTTGCAAATCTCTAGGATCGCCTAAGAAGTTATCAAAATTTAAATCAGCTACGGATTCTATTATATCTGTATTAATTACATCAGTTGGAGCAAAGAAAACACCTACTTTATTAGAATCGTTAGGAGCAGTATCATATGCACTTACTGTAGCTCTGTGCTTAGAGTTTAAATTAAATCCATTCTTCAAAGGATTTGGTTCAATCCTTATTTTATTAGTAGTTCTTCTCAAAGCACCAATGCTCGGAACATTACTTTTTGTCTCATCAACAACACTACTAAAAAAGTTTCCTGTAAATCCATTGTGAGATCCCGAATATGCATTAGTTGAGTTAGCACTAACATCTCTAATACCATTTGTATCTGAACTTAAATTTTTATTATCATCAAAAGAATATCTTAATACTAAATTTTCATATGATGAAGATAATGAATTTCCATTGTAAGCTTTTGGATTTCCTACGTGATTTCTAAAGGAGCCGGTGTTTAATACTTCTGTCCAATGTCTATATTCCATAATAGAGCCACTAAATTGTGCCCCTACTGTTGAAGTTACAGCAGCACTTCCACTACCACCTATATAAATTTCCCCATCATTGTTCCAACTTTGGTTATATGATGATGATGCGGCTATATCAGTTACTAATGTAGATTTAGAATATAAATTTATTTTACTCCTACTAGCATCATACTTACTTAAATGTAATTCAAAAGATTGAGATACATTTCTATTATCACTTCCGGAAGTTCTACGAACCATAACGGAAAAGAAGTCATTATCATATACAGGAAAATTAGAAGATGATACTTCTTTCAACCCATCAGAACCACTTATCTGAAAAGCCACATACCCATAATTATCAATTGAATTGTTTTCTTTTAATCTTATGAAAAAACTAGAAGATAAATTAGGACTTGCCGATTTCTTTTCAACTAGTATTTGATTTGAGCCAGTCGGCGTTCTGAATCTGAATTCAATCGTATCCGGCTTTCTTCCCGATGAAGAGTCATCAACCCAAGCTGTTTTAACAAATTGAGCACCTCTAAAATCTAATGACTTTGTAAACTTTCTTCCTATTTCAAATTGAGGAGCAGCGTTATCCGGCAAATCAGGTCCACCATATTCCTTAACTCTTAAAATAGTTGATGGTATACCATATGAATTTATTAAACCTTTAATAGCTCTAACACTTCCTTTATTTTTTAAGAAGTATGGCATGTTGTTAACAATCCTACTCCAAATTTCTCTTGAAGTATCACGTTCCGGCTGAGATGAATGAGCTGAAAAAGAAGAGCCTGTTACTTCTTTACCCAGTGCGTATTTAGCAAGAGAAATTGTATCCTTACCATCATTTAATTGCCATCCTAATGATTTAGCAACACTCATAAACAAATCCTTAGACATACCTTCCGATAGTTTTTCTCTTCTATCGTGCACATCACCCATAGCTTTAATGTAAATCCATATATTATCAAAATGATGCGCTACCATATTTACTAAATCTATATAGGTTTGATTATTAGTATCAAATTTTATATGCTGTGGTATAATATTACTTAGTTTATTAAAACTATCTTCGTCATATAAAGAAGCGCTGGCATTTTGAATAGCATACCAATTCTTAGCTTTAGATGATGTGGTATGTGCTAAGACATATGCATCTCCGACCTTTCCTGTTCCAGAAGTTTTAGGCCAAGCATTGTCGAAAAATTCACCCAATGAGCTCGTTACATATGATGAAGATTGAAAATACATATATTTCTCAAACCCATCAAAGTTATTTTTCAGCTCATCGATAGAAGATACAGCCGCTTTAACATCAGCGCTTGAACCGCTGACACCATTGTAGGATGCACTTGTTGCTACATAACCTTCAATCTGACTTAATTTATATTTAAAATTATTTATCCTTTTTGATACTGAGCTGAAATTTATAAAGTTTCTAAAATTACCATAATCTACATTTATCTCTACACTATCCATACTTTGACTTAAAAATTCATCTCTTAATAAACCAGATACAGTGCTATCCTCACTTAAAATTTTAGTTTGAGACGTGTAATCAGTTGTTCTTCTCTGTATAGGACTTTCAGCATTCATTAAATCAGGCGATTTTAAAACCACATCTCCAATTTCAGTATCAACAAAATCCACAATCTCAATATTTTCTTCAACTACATCAGCCATTTCTTTTACAACAATTACTTCATCTAATCTTTCAATATCAGTTGGTAATGGCTCGTATAATTTATATACAACTGAATATGGATAGGGCATTGTTACAAAATCTTTTTTAAAATTAGTAGTTAAAAACATCCTATTTCCAAATTTTATATAGGTTCTCATATCATACGGATTATATACAAGATAAGAAACTGAAAAGTTAGGAAAGTTTACAGGATTGCTATCATCCTCATAATCCGTAACATTTTCATTTGTTTCAATTAATTCTCTGCCAGCATTTTTCCAATGCTTATCAACCATTATCGCTGATCCCTCTCCTTGAATTCCAGTTATAGTAGCTTCATAGTCTGCGTATATCGGTTGTCGCGTCTGCTGTTGATTTAATGTAAAGTCTATAAATAAATTATCAACCCACGTTATTCCATATGAATTATCTGCTGTCAGCCCTTTGCTTGTATCCCAAGTATTATCACCTCTTACCTCTAGAAAAAAGTCTGCTGTCAAAAGCCAATCAGTTGGAACATCTACATCAAGTTCTAAAGTGCTCCAACCACCAGCATTTAATGTAAATGCTTCTACTCCAACCTTTTCATAAATATATGAAATAGCGGCGTCTTGTGAGTTCCAAGTAGCTGCTTGTCCATCCCATACCCATTGTTCTGCTGGACTTAAAGTTCCATCCTTAGTCGGATTTAAATCATAACTAAATTCACTACTCCCATCATCATATAATGCAAATTGATTATAATTATCAGCACCTGGATTTCTACTACCAAATATTATTTCTTCACCCTCAGTTCCCTTAACACCAGCATTGTAAAATACATCCTGTAAAGACAATGTTTTATCAACACCATCTTTTGTATCATTTTTTGAAAAATATACTTGATCTCCTACTATACCAATATATTTTGAACTAAATCCTGAATTCTTAGCAAATGCAACTTCATACTCTGCTGGAATATCTGAAGAAAATCCTTCTGCAAAAGGTTTTGGATCTTGAGAAAAGAAACTATCTTCATCAGATGCAGCCTCATAGTAATCTCCATCTCCATCATCCATTCTGTAGTATAATCCGGTGCCAGATATTGTAAAGTAATGTATAAAATTGCTATCTTTTTTAAACCAGGTTTCAAACTTACCATCACCTTCATTTAATCTATCATTGAATCCTTCGTCAAGATCTATCCAAGAAACTACGCCCTTATTTCCTTTGACATCTACTCCATCAAAATTGTCATCACCCTTTTTTGCAATAAACATTCTGTTTTGATCTTCAGCACCAGTTCCATTACTATAAAATATTATATACCGACTATTCCAAACACCATTACGGTTCGGGTCCCTAACTCTAGAAACACTCTGTATAAATCCATATCTAAAAATGTCATCGAATAAAGAAACTGTAAACGCTTGTCCATCGACTACTTGAGTTATACTTTCATTCCTAACTACAGGAAAGTAATCTTCAAATTTATGTAATACTAATTTATTTGAATTTACTGTAAATTCAGGCTCCTTAACTTCCCAAATTAAATCATCTTTAAATAATATTGCGCCATCTCCAACTGTTGTTCCTGTTTGCCAACCTAAATTTTGACCTTGATTATTTACTCGTTGATATTTAGGCTGACCAGCATCTTCTGTCTGATACGGATGACCATTAACAACGTTCTCTCCAGAATACTGAACACTGCTGACAGTCCCATCAGGCGGACTAGGACTATTTGCTGAGCCTTTCGTTACCCATTGTGCACCTGACCATTCCCATTCTCCATCTTCACTCAACGTTCCCTTTTTCCAATATGGATCTTTTGCAATATTTGGAATCCACACCCATCTTTGAGGAATGATAGATGCTCCTGTGTTGACTCTTGGTGTTATAATTCCAATTGACCAAGCTCCTTCTCCACCAAAATCTGATGTAGTTTGACCTACTTCTCCGATGAAGGCTGTTACGCCAAAATGTGTTATGAGCTCTTCTTGTGTCGATGGGGGTTTATTTTCTATATTTGATGCATTAGATTCGTTATTTTCTAAATAACCTTCAGGTATATTTATCGGCTTTGGCTCAGCGGGCGGAGGAGCAAATGGATTGAAATATCCATTAGGTGGTGAGATTGGCTCAGGTTCAATAAGCCTTTCGGTAGGATATTTAAAATCAATAGCGACACCCTTTCCAGCAACACTACTCTTTATATCTAACCTAATATTGATTGTATCACCCGCAGCCGCTCCAAAGTTAATTAATGGTGGCATAGTTTGACCAATCATCAAAAGTCTATGACCACTCGATCCATCCCAAGCTTCAAAGTCTTGATATAAATTATTTTGATCTATAAATTTTATACAATTGCCACCGGAATTTCCTTCTCCGCTAACAACTTTTGCATGATAACCAATAGCACTGGTTCCAGCATGAGGCTCACCATAGTTGAAGTATCCGCTTGTCCAATCAACTAATTTTATAGCATCGTTATGTAAACTACCATCCCACCCAGCACTTATTACTGCAGGTGCGCCTGTAGTTGTATCTATTTCTACTTCTTCTAATTCAGCATTCTTTATTATATTTAAATCTGTGCGAACTTGTTGAGTTACATATCCGGTTAAGTAAGCATTAGGTAACTTAATAGTCCCACCTATCATATTTTCTGTAAATAGAAACCCACCTTCCACAGCATTAATTTCTATAACTTGCGTAGTATCATATTCCATTTTTGTTTCTGGTGGATTTAAAGCACCTGCGCCTGGTCCTGGAGGTTGTATAACTAAATTTCCTTTAAATGCGATTCCATTTGATATATTTTCTACCTTTACGGCTTCTTGTAGTTGTAAAAAGTCTGTTTGATAGTTAAATGGACCTAATGAGGTATCTCCAATATTCTTAGCTGATAGCCTAATTTCTTTTCTTGTCGGTGAAATTGTTTCAATTTTGTATTTGTAATCTGATATTAATAATTGTTCAGCTGATGCAGGATTTCTTTCATACTCTTCTTGACTTTTATTAAATATTTTACCTAAATCATTTACATATATATTTTCTGCATTTGTTCCTACCGAAAATATTTCGTTCTCAAATCCCCTTTGTGTTCTAAGTAAGACAGGATCTTCTCTTCCAGCTAAATTTCTTATAAATCTATATCTAATCTTAAATTTTCCTGTTTCATAACCAAATAATTTTAAGTGAGAAGCTGGATTTATTTTTATATAATTCTCATCAATGCCTGCAAAAAATCCTGAAAGAGCGTCATATTTTAATAAATCTCTATATTCTATCAAATTGCCATTTTGATCTAATAATTCTACAAGAACATGATCTCTATCAGCATTACCACCTTCGCCCCAATATCCATTTTCATAAGGCTTATCTCCAATCTTTTTGGTAATACCTCGAAGTAACCTTTGTTTATCTACATCATTTAATTGGCTTGACATTATAACTCCCTTAACTCTCTGTCTATTATACCATTAATTTCATCGGTATCTTTAAGCTGCTCTACTGTTCTAGGTATATAAAGAACTGTGGATTGATCTTCGTATAGTTCACCTGTATACGGATTTTCAAATGCTTGAATTACTCCTGCCTTATTTCTAGGTATTAATCCACCATCATATGCAGAACCAGATATTTGTATTTTGGTCATCAATAATTCTTTTTCTACTAAATATTCTTGCTCGTCAGCACTAGCTAAATTTTGATAAAATGCTAAATCTTTGAGTTCTTCTTTTGTATATGGCATTTTTACCTCACAACTTTAAATAAAAAATTATCATCAAAATATTGAATAGTTTCTTCAGAAGTTCCACTTCCGCTAACCACTTTAAATTCAAACTTATAATATCTTTCTGCTTGAAAAGCATCCATCCACACATTAAAATAGTTACCCTTAGAGTCACAACTTACAAGTGAGCCTGTTCCAAAGGGAATAATAACGTCAGCAGTCTTATCATCTATTATAGAATAGTAAACTCCATCTCCGCCGATATTCTCTAAGCTTCCGCTTGGTAGATACTTTGATGTTAAAAAAGCTGATGATGTATTTGAATAGGATTTAGTTGGATATCTTCCTCTACCATTTACTCTAAATTTAACTTTGGATTTTTCTTTATAGGTAGCTCTTATATTTTTCATATAGAAAGCTAAGTCATCTAATTCATCACTATCTAAGGCACTTAAACTACCAGTAGACCACTTTGTATCAAACCACTCTACTTCTAACTTCGGTGGATAAATTGTATTGGTTTGTCTTGAAAAGAAAGAAAAGTTACCATATTTTTTCTTATCTCCTTCTTCACCTGAACCAGATACGAATGCTGCATCTTCAGCCGCACCATTGCCCAAACTACCAGATCTCTTTAAAATGAATCCTTCATTTGTATAGGTTGAATCTAACCACTTATTTACAATAGGAGTAACATCCATTCTCATATCTTGAGAACCATAACTAAATGATTGTGAAGCATATACATCACTATAAAAAGTTCCACCCTGCGCAACAGAACCTGATAAACTAGCAGAAGCTTCTAACCACCAATCTTCAGAAGTTTCGCTTGTTCTATAATTCCAACTTGCTCCATCTGTAGTTGCTGGATTATCGAATCTAAACCCCTCTCCGACATCCCAACTTTGACTAACAGGATGAGCCCATATAGATTGACTGACGGACAAATCTGTTGGATTAGCATCATATAAATTTAGGTAAAACTTTGGATTAGTAATCAATCCTCTGTGTATTGATTGTGATATGTAAGCTAAATCAAATTTCATTAATATTCTTGAAACTTTAGTCTTAACTCCGCTATCATCAACATCTTTTCTTATTTCTAATATCTCATCTAAACCAGTATTCATACTTCCTGATGCCGAATATAATGTAGTGTCTGATTCTGGATAAATAAAGTAATGCATCATTAACCTCCCGCTGAGTCGCCAACTACTCTACCTTCGATATCGATAGTTGGAAATTTTAATTGAAAACAACTTGGGTCCATAGACGGATAAATAACTCCTTCCTTAGTAGCCGTTTTTATATCATATATATTACCAGAGTAACCCGCAGATTTAGCAGATTTATTTACTATAGTAACCGGCGGTTTATCATTAGAACTTGATTCCGGATCATCATCTTCAGGCGGAACGACTGCTGAAACTCCGTCAACTAAAGAAATTTGATAGGCTAGATCAGCCAACACTATAGGTTGACCAATTTGCCACTTATCAATATCAAAAAACTCCTTAACTCTTTCTATAGCCTGTAAAACTACCTGCTCTTTATTATACCCTGCTTTTGTAAGTAAATTAAATTTAACTCCTACATTAATAACATAAGCATCTTTTATGTTTACAGCATCTGTAATCATTCTGAACTGAGTTAGATAGGTTTGTATATTTGATTTAACGGCTTGATTTACAGCAACTAATCCTTTAGTAGCATTAAAACCTAAAACATATAAGTTAAGAGCTAATGGATTTTCAATTCTTCCAGCTGCTACTCCTGTATTTCCTATCATTCCAGCAGAAGGATCGATTTGAGAATCCTGCACTATATAGGCCTTTGCTATATTACCATATTTTGGTGGCATAGCATACACTCTTGTTATATAGTCAGCCTTAGTAACGGCTCTCTGCTGTGCTTGGAAATAAGCTAATGTATTTTGTTTAACTTCTATTACACTCTCAGCACTTTTACCACCAGAAGTGGGATCAGGATTAGTAATAGCTAAAGAAGCTTTTGATGTATTAACTAATCCAGTATTTAAACCAGTATCATCTAAAGTAATATTAATCGAACTTAATGTTTGTATAGAATTTGCTGTAACATTATGATTTACCCCACCACCATATCTATAAGTAATTGTTAATGTTGTATTGGATGGCGCCTGCCCATACGTTTTTGTATTTAAAAAATTAGCCGGATCAAATGCAGTATTTAAATATGAAGGCGAGCCAGGCAAAGATGAACCTACGTTATTTGGATTAGGAACAACTTCTTCATCAGGCGAATCTGATATACCAGCTCCAAATCTAATCTCAGTTCTATTATCGGTAGCTACAAAGGTTACAAATCTTCTAGAAGTTTTCAATAACTTCATTAAGTAAGGTGCTTGGTCAGCATAAGAAGATAGTTCAGGATCATTAAGTTGTGTATTTTCCATATCTTGAAATACGGTGTCTTGTGCTAAAAAATCAACCTCATACCAATCATTACCATCATCATCTTTACAAGAAATAACTTCTGTTACTCCCACATTAGCTAATTTAATTCTAGAATATTTTTCAGCAGCATTAAAACTAAAAAATTCTGTTGATGTATTTCCGCTTTCAATTTTAACTGTTTTTTTAAGTAAATAAGTTGCGGGGATATTATCAGCACTCTCATATACAGAAACAGTCATTGGATCATAAGAGCTTGAAAATTTAAAATTTATATCTTCTACTGTTCTAAAATTAATTCCTGTGTTTGATCCCATTGTTCCACCAGCATCAACTTTTAGAGCATATCTTAAATCAGGTCTTGTTACAAAGCTAGCTCCTGTTCCTGATGATATAGCAGGCACTGTTTGAAATACTTCTACCACACCTGAAGATGGTGAAGATACCTTTGGCTTGTAACCAAAAGATTGAGCCATATTGTAGACTGTCTTTTTTTCTTCAGCGAAAGCTAGTAAGCTTTCTTTAAATTGATTATCTATATAGTATGATAGAACATCACCCACATAGGATGCCATTTCTATAAACATCATACCTGGTGATGATTCATTAAAATCATTATATGTATTTGGAAAATAAACTTTAGCAAATTCGATTAGATTAGCTTTAAATGAAGAAAAATCTTTATTTAAATATCTAACTTCCTTTACTGATTTTTTAGAAACTGAATAAGGCATTTATTATCTCCGTTAAAAGTCGTAAAATGGATTTACTTCAAAGTCATCGGCATCTTCGTATTCACCTGTATCTTCATTAAATGAAGTGGCTTCGGTAACTCCATCTCCTACACTTAAATCGCCCTTTGCTAGATTTAAATCTAATTGAGCAACTCTTTGGTCTACATTTATTGTAAACTTTATTTCAACATTTACGGCATTATCATATTCTCCGCTTGTAGTTACATCGATTGACTCTATGTTTATATAAGATAGCCATTCACCCATAGCTTCTCTTATAGCTTCTTCTACACTACTTGCAATATTTCCATCATCAGGCTCAAATAAAACTCTGTATAAGTTACTTCCAAATGTAGGATTTCCTAATCGCTCACCTTTTATAGTTAGTAAAAGGTTTCTAATATTAGAACGAGCTTGATCTAATGTTGTTTTTGTTTTATCAAAAAAACCTTGATTTCCATGAGTTAGAGGTAATGATATACCTATAAAAGTATTAGGATCTAAATCTTTTTCAAGAGTTGACATTATATCTTACCATCTTTTTTATCTAAAGCTTTCATCACACCCCTATAATCTTTTGTTAAATCACCCATTACATCTTGAACTGCTTTATTTGATGTATCAGCACCTGCTGCTTGTGCTGTTTGTATAGCTGACATCTTTCTTTTATCCTCAGCACTACCTAACATACCACCATAACCCATAGCCTGTGCCATCTTTGAACTATCAAATGTTCCACCACCTATTGATGGATATTCATCAGTTTCACCGCCATTAGCAGTTTCATTTAAAATATCATTTAATATAGGATTTTTGGTATATGTTACTTCTTTTTTTGGTTTAGGTTTTCTTTTAGGTAAAACTTCCACAACACTTTCCTCTGTTAGAGGAACACTATTTGCCATTGATTTTATACCTTCGTTAATAAATATCTGTCTAACTTCTTTTTTAACTTCTTGTTTGACTATTTCTTTAATTAATGATAATAATTTACCTGATTTTGCCATTACTAACTCCTATTTTATATAAATATAACATTTTTAATTTAATTCTAATTTCTTAAAGCTTCTTCTCTATCTTTTTTAAGCTGATCTCTTCTTTTCTTATCAGCTATAGCTTGAGATAATTTTTTCTTTGTATTTCCGATAAAGTCTTTTAAGTTTTGAACAGCTGGTCCTAAAGAGTCTTTAGCCGACTTTACATCTTCAATTTCTTTTTCTATTTTTTCTTGTAATTTTTCTTGAACAACTGATATAGCAGCTGCAGCTGGATTCAATGCTGATCCTATTGTATTAGCTTCTTTTAGAGCAACCGCCGTTTTTTTAGTAGCTGATATCGTGTTCACTATATTGCCAATTTGTTGTTTGGCTGAATCTAAAGTTTCTCTTCGTTTCTCTAAGTCTTTTAAATCCTTAAGCAATTTTTCAGCTTCTTCAAGTCCCTTCCCACCTGAATTAATATCTTTAACTACTGAGTTAGCTTTATCTCCCAATACTTTAGATGGATTATTTACCAAATTCGATATCTGTTTTCGTATTGCATCTCCTACTCCCATTATTCCTCAACTCCTTTATCTATATCTGAAAATATATTTCTATGCAATTCTTTATTTAAATTATAGCTAACTATACAAGTTGTTATTGTAATAGCTATGTAAAATACTATTGTCCAAAACCTCTCTATAAATGGTAGAGTAAAATCTATCCCTTCGATTATCTGATTAATCATTATCCACGAACTCCTGCTGTTCCAGTTATTTTTTCAACTTCATACTCTTTGTCGGTAACCTCTGCAACTTCTTCCCATTTAGTATCTGTCCATAAAGATTCTAAATTCAACTCATCACTATCTGATGTATTTTTGTCATCAGCTACAAAAACTTTTTTACTATAAAAGTCAGCATCTGCTCCTAATCTTTCTGTAAGTGCTTCTAATTCACTTTCAAATTCATCAGAAAATAAATTAACCGAATCTATTATACCTTGCTCTTTATTGGAAGTTAAAAAAGCTTTCATTCCATTACCATATTTTTTACAGACTACTATAAGATCATTTAAAAAATCTTCTAATTCTTTACCTTTAACAATAGGATTAACAGAATCAACCGAGCCTAAATTAATTTCACCAAATTCACTCTCTAAGTTTATACTTGTTCTTGCTGCTAGTGACAAATGTCTTGAAGAATGAGCAGATATATCACCATTTTTTTTACTATTCAACACTATTGTTTCAGCATTCATAACAATAGCAGATTTAGGATTGTCTCCAACAGCCTTTCCTAACTTTGGTGTTTTCATCTGACTACCAGCATCTGTCCGTAATTGTATATGTTCATTTGTAGTTATATAAATACTAGCATCATCATTATTGATGTTAGTCTTATGTGGAACAAATGAATTATTTTCTTTAAGCGTTTGCATTGTATTATTAACTTTTGATTGGCCGACTGTTATTTTAACAAATGGACTTTTATAATCGGATGAACTACCAAAATGAATAGATTGACCAAATCTACCTTGCACCAAAGTGTCTCCTTGCTTAGCAGAAATTTTTCTGTTACTATCTAAGTTTTGTGGTAGGACAAGACCTTCTCCTCCTTTGTTTATTAACCTATTCATCGAAACAGCACCATTCAAATTCAATGGATTTGAATAATACAAACAACCATTACCACGCATATCAATATATTTAGCAACGTTAACTATTTCTCCCCTTAGTGGATACTGAACTATATGCTGTGATAGAGGTCTTATAGGCTTACTAACTCCTATTAAGCCACCATTAGGCTGGCTATGCACTAATCGGACAATAACAGCTCCTATAAAGCTCAAATCGGGAACCGGTTCTGTATCATTAGTCTGCGGAAAATTAGGATTAAGAGGATCTAAATAGACTTCTATAACTTCAGCCGGCTCAATTTCATAGAATTCAGAGCTTTGCTGTAATTGCTTTATTTTATCAACCACTTGATTCATATTTGGATATGAACCCCCATCTCTTTTTTTTCCGCTCTTAGACTTTATTCTCCTTCTGTATCCGGGCTGCACTTCTATTCTCCGAACAAATTATCTGATTGTTCCGTTATACTATCGGAATGCTTTTGAACATCAGCGGCTACATCTTCAACTGCTGTCATAAGTTGTTCTTTCTCAGCATCAGTTAAACCAAACTCATTACCATCACTAGCTTTAGCTTCGCTTGAAATCATACGCTGAACT
>Ga0208134_1001339_pt1 | contig 14284 bp, 7 predicted proteins | sample VirMetDEL_Mar_31_FD_184515 | JGI IMG/M metagenome (GOLD analysis project Ga0208134, IMG submission 184515) | Aqueous microbial communities from the Delaware River and Bay under freshwater to marine salinity gradient to study organic matter... | ecosystem: Environmental > Aquatic > Marine >... | reverse complement strand
GCTGCTACTGATTTAGCTGAGTTTGATGCTATTTTAGCAGAGTTTGATAAAAACGGTGCTATTGAAGAAAACATGATGTTTGTAAACAGAGCTACTTCGTTAGCAATGGATGACATGTTAGCTTCTATGAATTCTTACGGAGCTGGTGGTACTTCTTACGGAGTATTTGATAATTCTGAAGATATGGCATTAAACTTAGGTTTCTCTGGTTTCAGAAGAGGTTCTTATGACTTCTACAAGTCTGACTTTAGATACTTAAATGACAAAGCTACAAGAGGTGGTATTAATGATATAGCAGGTAGCGCAGCTGTCCGTGGTGTTATTATTCCAGCTGGAGTTTCTTCAGTATATGACCAACAGTTAGGAAAGAATCTTAAAAGACCTTTTTTACACGTTAGATATAGAGCTTCACAAACTGACGATAGAAGAATGAAAACTTGGGTTACTGGTTCTGTTGGCGCTACTACATCTGCACTTGATGCAATGCAAGTACACTATTTATCTGAAAGATGTTTAATTGTACAAGGTGCTAACAACTTCATGTTAATGAACTAACACAATTATTTTAAAGAGACTGGGATTAATTTCCCAGTCCCTTTATTTTTATTAATTTTATTATATATTATATTATGGCAAAAAAAGCTAAAAAAACAGAGAAGGTTGAGGTAAAACCTCAAGTAGAAAAAATGGAAGAAGTAGTTACAGAGTTTTTTGAAGAAACTTTTGAAGAAACTGTAGTTACAAAACCAAAAAGAGTTGAAAAGAAAAACTCAATATTAGAAGATGGTTGGGAATTAAAAGATAGGATATACAGGTTAAAGGGTAATAAAAAACCTATATCAAGATCTATTAGATCTGCCAACATACATTGGTTTGATGAAAAAAAGGGTTACGAAAGAGAGCTTAAATATTGTCAAAACCAAAAAACACCATTTGTTGATGAAATGAAAGGTGACCAAAGGTTAGAGCACGTTATTTTTAGAAACGGTATGCTAATTGTTGAAAAACAAAAAACAGTTTTACAAAAATTACTTTCGCTATACCACCCTGATAGAGAGAAACTGTTTTATGAAGAAAAACCAGTTGCAGTAGCGACAAACGAAATAGCTTGGTTAGAAATGGAAATAGAAGCATTAAACGCTGCTAAAAACATTGATATTGATATGGCAGAAGCTATCATGCGTACAGAGATTGGTTCTAAAGTATCAGAGATGAGCTCTAAAGAACTTAAAAGAGATTTACTATTATATGCTAAAAGAAATCCTGAATTGTTCTTAGAGTTAGTAAGTGATGAAAATGTTGTTCTTAGAAACTTTGGTATTAGAGCAACAGAAATGGGGATATTAAAATTATCTTCTGATCAAAGAACTTTTTCATGGGGTTCTAACGATAGAAAGTTAATGAATGTTCCATTTGATGAGCATCCTTATTCAGCTTTAGCCGCTTGGTTTAAAACTGACGAAGGTATGGAAATCTACTCTAATATAGAGAAAAGATTAAATTAACAACAAAATAATATGGTTGCCCTTCGGGGTGACCATTTATTAAAATTTAATTTTATGACAAAAAAATCAAAGGGCTTAGGAGACTCAATAGAAAAAATTACAAAAGCAACGGGAATAAAAAAGGTTGTAGACACAGTTAGCAAGGTTATCAAGAAAGATTGTGGGTGTGGAACGAGAAAAGATACTTTGAATAGATTATTCCCTTATAATAAATAAAAGAAATTATGGTAAGCGTAGATACAGTATATCAAAAAGTTTTAGCATTTGCTAATAAAGAGCAAAGAGGGTATATAACTCCCCAAGAATTTAATCTATTTGCTGACCAAGCACAAAAAGAAATATTTGAACAATATTTTTATGATATAAACCAATTCTCTAGAACCTCGGGAAACTCAAGTGAGTATAGTAACGTTATAGATAATATAAACGAAAAAATAGCACCATTCGAAACGGTTGGCGCTGGTATCAACCTTGCATCAAATCTTTATAGATTAGGTACTGTTACGGCTAACGGCCGTGAAGTTGAAGAGGTTCAACCAAACGAGCTTTTATATATGAATAATTCTGCGATTTCTAAACCAACTAACAGTAGAAGAGTTTATGTTAGAACTGGTCCCCTCGCTGTAACCGTGACCCCAGTCACAACCGGTGTAAGTTATACTTATATAAGATTACCAAATAAACCCATATGGGGTTACGCTGTGATTGGAACAAAAGCGCTTTGGGATGGGGGTGATAATTCTGTTGATTTCGAGATTCACGCATCCGAAGAGCCTGAACTTGTTTATAAAATATTAAAATATGCTGGTTTGTCTATGAAAAGAGATGATATTGCTAAAGGTGGTCAAGGACTAGAATCGTTACTAACTCAACAAGAAAAACAATAACAAATGGCAAATTACTTATTAAATCAAACCCAACAAGACTATTACAATGGAAGTGATCATGGTAATTATCAGTTCACGTCTTTAAATAATATAATAAATCAATTTATAGTTGCTTACGTGGGGGAGGATAAGATAATATCTAAAGCCAAAAGAGTTGACGTAGCGTTTCACGCGCAAAGGGCTTTAGCAGAATTATCTTTTGACACATTCAAATCTTGTAAAGCACAGGAGATTACGGTGCCCGCTTCGCTTCAAATGATCTTACCACAAGATTACGTTAATTATACTAAAATTAGTTGGGTAGATTCGTCTGGAATAAAACACCCACTGTATCCTACTAATAAAACATCAAACCCGTCATCCAATCCATTGCAAGATTCTGATGGTGATTTTAAATTACAAGCGGTGGGTACTTTAGTTGGTGCTTCAAGTGACATAGTTTTAGATGCAGAGTATAAAGATATTTTAGTTGGGATGACCGTTAGTGGGCCATATATTCCATTGGGAACAATCGTTAGTGCCACTTCAAATTCTAGTAGTATAACAACCATCAGCATGAAAGACGCTGTTGGAAATGCGGTTTTTCCTACAGATGGAACAGGTGTTATTAGCAATACCGGAACAACGTTGACTTTTGAAAGTTCAATTGATGGCTCCTTGTTGTTACCACAAAAATCTTCTCATATAGTAGAAAATTTATCATGGAATCTTACTGATTACAAAATAACAGGTACTGCTTCTGAATTAGAAGACATTGAAATTGGTATGATAGTTTCTCATGATGATTTTCCAGTAGGTACAACTGTAACAAACGTTTACACAACTACGATAGTTTTAGATAAACTACCAGTATTTGGTAGCGCTGCGGTGCCTTCTGGAGGTGAAATAACCTTCATCTCTCCAAACGCAGACACGGACACTTGGTCAAACTATAAATCAGCAACACCATCAGAAAATCAAGACGACTATCAAGACGATACTTATTGGAAGATGAACGGTAATAGATACGGGCTAGACCCTCAACACGCTCAGGCAAACGGATCTTTTTACATAGATTGTCAATCAGGAAAAGTACATTTTAGTTCTAATATTAGCGGAAAAACTGTGATCTTAGATTACATAAGTGATAGTCTAGGAACAGACGGAGAAATGCAAGTTCATAAATTTGCTGAAGAAGCAATGTATAAATGGATTTTATACGGCATATTGTCAACCCGAGTTAACGTCCAGGAGTATGTTGTTAGAAGATTTAAAAAAGAAAGATTTGCAGCTATTAGGACTGCAAAATTAAGATTATCAAATATTAAATTAGAAGAAATTACTCAAATTTTAAGAGGTAAGTCGAAACAAATAAAACACTAGTACATGCCAGAGATTAAGAATCAGTTTACCGGTGGTAAAATGAACAAGGATGTTGACGAAAGACTTGTTCCCAAAGGTGAATATAGAGATGCGATGAACATACAAGTGGCAACCTCAGAGGGATCTGAGGTTGGTACTGTTCAAAACATATTAGGTAATATTCAAGGTTGCAAATGGGATGCTGTACAAGAAGGGTCGTTTACTGTGGGATCTATTTCTGATGAAAAGAATGACGCTTTGTATTGGTTAGTTTCTGGGCAATATAGTGGAGTTGGTGATTACGATTGGAACCAGTTCGCGAGTGTTTCTGACATGATTCTTAGAAAAACATCTACTGAGTGCCGTTATGTTTTTGTTGATCAATACGCTTTTACAATAGACAACAACACTAGTTTAAATTTTGGTTCAGTTCCTCAAATAAGTGGTTTACCAGTAGAGGTGTCTAGTCAAATACAACCCGGTTGGACTGTTACCGGTTTAACGGCTGGTGGTGACACTAGTAACACTGTTGAAGTATCGTTAGTCACACCCTCCGCTGAGTATACCGCAAATTATGGAGTAGGTACAATTAACGTTGCTGATGGATTTGCTGTTCCTTTAGACGGCACAACTGGAACTATGGGTGTGAATAATAATATCTTGTATTTAGCTGGTTACGCTCCAAATATTACCCTCGCAGCACTTACTGGTCAAGCGGTAGATTTATTTGATTCCTCGCATCCAGACTTCCAAACAAACACGATTACAAATGCACAAATCGTTAACTATACGATTGTAAGTGTACAACCTTTTCCTCAAGGTCCACTTTTTCAAAATGTTAGCTACATAGAGCTAACCTTGCAAAACGCTATAACTCCTTTTGTTGGTAGTTTTTTTCCTCAATATACTACTGGCAATACTGTTTTATCATCTTCTTATGATGGTTCTATAATTTGGGGCTCATTAACACTACCTGTAGTACCAAACCCTATTACTGTTCCAATTCCTAACAACCTTATAAACCACACTGTAGGCGCGGCTTTGTCTGTAGGTGATCCAGTTTCTTTTGGGTTTACCACCGGGTGTATTGGAGCAATAAATAGCGCTAACCAATTTACTCTTGTTAATTGTTCTACCGCAGCTCCAATAGCTATTGATTCTGGTAGCTTTAGCTTTACGCTTCCTCTAAATACTACAATACAACTTAATACGGATTTAAATTTATCCTCAAGCTTCCCACTTCATGAAAGTTTAGTTATTGAAAAGCCTAGAGTTTTAAATTTTAACCATGGTGATTACATTACTGGTATTAACATTATAGACGACATGCTGTTTTGGACTGATGGAAAAACAGAACCAAAAAAAATAAACATATCACGTAGTATTGAGGGTACGAATCACTTTTATACCAATACAAGTGGTTTATTGACCCCAGAGCACACTAAATTGATTGTTGATGGTGATGAAAAAGGCCTCATAAAAGAAGAGCATATAACAGTTATCCGAAAAGCCCCCTTGCACCCTCCTTACTTAGAAATAAAATCAACTGCAGGAGAGGGTCTTACGAGCGGTGAAGATGTTGTTGCTTCAGGTGCGTTGTTTACTGATGTTAGTGTTGGAGAGTTAATTACACTAGTTTTTACTGAAATACCAGACAATCCATTTGGGTTTAAAGTAGGTGATATAATGCTTTTATCAGACAACATTGATGACTTACCTGACGATTGGAAAGTTAGAGTTAGTATTCAAAATATAAATTCTTCAGGGGGAACTTCAACGTTTGTTGTTAAAATTGAAACAATATCTCCCTCGCTTAACGCCACGGGTGTTGAGTGGTATGGGCACTTAGAAAAAGAACCATCTCTTTTTCAACGTAAGCTACCAAGGTTTGCTTACAGATACAAATATGAAGACGGGGAATATTCTTCTTTTAGCCCGTTTACAGAGGTTGCCTTCGCGCCTAGCGGTTTTAACTATGAGGGTACTGAGGCATATAACAAGGGCGTAATTAACTCAACTAAATCTTTAAAGATACAAAACTTCGTACAACCAAATATACCTTTGGATGTTGTTGGTATTGACTTACTGTATAAAAACGAAATAGACCCTTCAATATACTTGTTAAAAAGTATTTCTCCTAATGACGTGGTTATGCGGGGGCAAACCGAAAACTATTGGAATACCGCTGGTAACTCATCTGCAAACAACGCTAGTAAAGGTTCTTACGAGGTTTCCTCTGATAATGTAATGCTAACACTTCCTTCCTCTCAAAGCTTAAGAGCTTGGGATAATGTTCCGAAAACAGCTATAACCCAAGAAATTACTGGAAATAGAGTTGTTTACGGTAATTACACTCAAGGGTATGATACAGTGCAACCTGATATAAAAGCATGGCTTGGGAGTAGGGATATTGACGAGGACTCGAACGTGGGTGAAAAATCTATCAAATCACTTAGAGACTATGATATTGGTGTTGTTTGGGGTGATAAGTACGGCAGAGAAACTCCTGTTAAAACATCTGGATCTTCAGGATCTATTGCGGTACCTAAGTCCAAGTCTATCAATAGTAGTTACATTAATGTTGATTTAAAAAACTCCCCTGATTGGGCGGAGTATTATAGGGTTTATATCAAGGAAACCTCTAGCGAGTACTACAACTTACCAGCTGATAGAATATACGATGCGGCGGATGGGAATGTTTGGGTTTCTTTTCCCTCTGTGGATAGAAACAAAGTGGATGAAGACACATATATTATATTAAAAAAAGGACCTGAATCGGATGATATGATAACCGAAGAGGCTAGGTATAAAATAGTAGCAATAGAAAACGAAGCCCCTGAGTATATAAAAACAACTTTCGAAAGACTGGTGCGCACAAATACCGACGGCTCTAAAGGTGCTCACTCTTGCCACATGTATTCTGGTTCGACCGGTAACAGTGTTTGTACTTTTCCTTCTGGCGGTAATGCTCCATACCCTGGAAGAAAAGGGTTTAGTATTGATTCTGAGATATGGTCAGAAAGAGAGCATCTAACCACTCCTTGGCCTGCAAACCACGGAATGCAACTAACTTCGCCAAGAGTTCTTTTTGACGAAGTTGTTCAAAACAATAGCGGCTCTACCACTGACGAAATGTATGTTAGTTTTGCAAAAGAAGAACCAGATGCTGACGGGAATATGATTCCAAGATACACTGATAGGTATCACGTTGTTAGTGTTGAAGACCAAGAAGTTACTCAGGATAATGGGTTGAACTACTATTACATAAACCTAGATAAACCAATAGTTTCGAGAGATGGTTTTATAACAGAGGTAGTAAATCTATCTAACGACAATATACATATTCATTTTTGGAAAAAGACAATAATAAATAAACCTGAGTTTGATGGTAGATTTTTTGTTAAAATAAAATCAGATGCCACTGTTAAGGGGAATTTAATATCACCACCTTCTGCAACTGATGATTTAATGGTTATAGATAGCTTTTCTCTTTATAAAATAGCAGACACTGACTTATCAAACTTTACCCCATCTACTGGTAGTGGAAAATATCTTTTTCATTCTACTAACCTTCTTGTCAACGCTCCTCCTGCCGTTTCAACCCGTTCAAAATCTCAATGGGAAAACTTATTAAAGTTTGGTGGCAGTACTAGGCGTTCTGGTTGGTTTATTGATAGCGCTACTTTTGCTAGCAGGCAAAATGGAACTCCACCTTCTTCTGGTAAGTTGTCTTACAGTAGTGTTTCTACTACAATAACTGATGGTAATAGCAGGACAACATGTGATGTGTCAAGTCCTGTTACGGACCAAGAAGTTGTTGGCCTTAGATACCCACCTTATCTTGTTGGTGGAAGTGAAGCTGCTTCTATTACTTTAGCTGATTTAGATAATATTTTTGGAATTAACATATACAGTCAAAATGTTGGTGATGGTGAAAGTAATGGTCAGGTGGCAATGAGAGGTGTGCACACTCAAGGATCTGGTGATAATTATATAGATATCGCGTATTCACAGTTTGGACCTGACGGACCCGGTAGCGATGGAAAAACAACAGACTATGACTTAGACTGGCGTATAGGCGATCCAGCTAACTCTAGTACAGATCAAGAAGATGTTGTCATTAACAATCTAAATCCTGAAACTCTTTTTCGTGTAAACGGAAGTAGTGTTATATATAAGATATTAGGTGTTCATAAATTCAGGTTGTTTAACTACCATGGCGCAAAACGATCAGGGGTTGCTAAAGTTAATAAAAATGTTATACCGCTTCACGGAACTCTTTGGAACACCACTCACACGGCACAGGTGAAAAAAATGAGAGTAAAGCAAAATCGTAGAATAACATATAGAATACGATATGAAGCGAGTGAGGTTTACTCTCCAGATGCTTATGCGAATAGCGATGCTTTAGACAAGGTTGGTGAGCCTATTGCTGGAATAACCGCTAACAACGGTAGTAATGAGGTAATTCAGTTTTTAACAGAGTTTTCGGTGGATAAAGAAAACCCCATAAGCATTAATCCAGCAATTTTTGAAACCGAACCTAAAGATGATATTGATACAGACATATACTACGAAGCTAGCTCTAGTCTTGCAACGCTACCTTTAACAGATAAAAATAAACACTTGTTTATACCCGTAGGATCTACGATAGTTCCGCCAGTTGGCACTGATTTTCCAGAAGGAATATTTATTACTTCCTGGGAAAGTATAAACCCATTCTCACCACAGTATATTATTAATCTTTCCACGCCACTAGACTTGGCGAGTGATTGGAGTCCACTAAACTCCCAACCACTTGTTTACGTAGAAAAGGATAATGGTGAAATTGTTTCGTTTAAAATTATTAGTGGACAAATGGACCCGAGTAATACCGTGGTTCTAGCACTAGAGATAGAGCCTGAAGAAGAAGTTGGTTTAAGCTGGTTTAATTGCTGGTCTTTTAACAATGGCGTTGAGTCTAATAGAATTGGTGATACCTACAATAAGCCTTATATAACTAATGGTGCTACTGTTTCTTCCTCTACAGAGGAATTAAAAGAAGAAGAGACAAGAAAGAACGGATTAATATATTCTGGTATATACAACTCTACAAGTGGTGTAAATAATCTTAATCAATTTATTGCTGCGGAAAAAATTACAAAAGATATAAACCCTATTTATGGTAGTATTCAAAAGCTATACGCTGGTTGGGGGCAAGGCGGTGATTTAGTAGCGCTTTGTGAAGATAGAGTATTAAAAATACTAGCTAATAAAGATGCCTTATATAACGCTGATGGAGATACAAATGTAACTTCAACAAACAATGTTCTAGGTCAAGCTATACCTTATTCTGGTGAGTACGGTATATCTAAAAATCCAGAATCATTTGCATCGGAAGCTTATAGAATCTACTTTACAGACAAGGTTAGAGGTGCTGTTATGAGGTTGTCTATGGACGGGTTAACACCTATATCAAATCATGGTATGAAAGATTGGTTTAGAGATCACCTAAAACTAGGTGATAAACTAATTGGTAGTTATGACGATAAAAAAGATGAATATAATATTACTATAAAAGGTGATACTATAGCTAAAACAGTTACGTTTAGAGAGGACGTAAAAGGTTGGGTGAGTTTCAAATCGTTTACACCTGAAAATGCTATTAGCTGTGCTAATGAGTATTACACGTTTAAAGATGGTAGTATATGGAGGCATCACGCTGAGCAGTACGATGCTTTTGGCAAGGAGATTAATAGAAATACTTTTTACGGCACACATAATAGTAATAACTATTCTACTTTTACTGCTGTTTTAAACGACCTACCTGGAAGCGTTAAATCCTTTAACACTATAAACTACGAGGGTAGTGACTCAAGGGTTGTTGTAAACCTAGAGGATGAACAGTATTATAATTTAGTGCCAAAACCAGGTTGGTATGTTGATTCGCTAATTACAAATAAAGAAACTGGAAGTTTAGATGAGTTTATTGAAAAAGAAGGAAAATGGTTTAATTATATAAAAGGTGAAAACATACAACACTCCCTCGATCAAATAATAGTAAATCCAGACGGAAGTTCTACTTTCGACCACGCAAGTTTTGCAATCCAGGGAGTTGGAAGATTAAGTAATCCTCCAGTTAATACGGCCGTGCAAGGGTGTACGGATCCGACCGCGTTTAACTATGATCCTAGCGCAACTATTGATAATGGTTCATGTATTCCATTTACGTATGGTTGCCTTCACCCGTCTGCGGATAACTACGATTCTAACGCGAATACAGATAGCGGAAATTGCGCTTGGACAGGATGTACGTGTGATGCTGTAACTTACCCGAATGGATGTACTAACACAACAACCTTCCCAATGGAAGCGGTGAACTACCCATTACCAAACGTAATGCCAACAACCCTTCCGTTACCCGGAATAAGCGACGATGGTAGTTGTACCGCTTTGGAGTATGGCTGTACAGATCCTACGGCTCTTAACTACAACCCAGCAGCAAATACAGATGACGGAAGTTGTACGGCGATGACTAACGGGTGTGCAGCTCCAACCGCTAGTAATTATGACCCTTCAGTATCAACAGACAATGGGACGTGTGTCTGGTTTGGGTGTATGGATGCTACTGCAAATAATTACTACACCACTACTGAGAGTGCTGCGTGGATAGCGGCAGCTGATAACTATACCGCTTTTAGTAGCAATCATGGATTACAACCAGCGGTATGTACATATAATTCAGGATGTACCGATCCATTAGCTGTGGCTAATTATGACCCAACCGCAGTTGTTGATGATGGATCTTGCGATTATTGTGCTTGGCCTTCTAATCCAAGCGATATTTATACTACAACGTTTACAGCGGAAACAGTTGATGGAGCTGGAGATGCCTCTATTATAGTTACTATTAACCCTATTTTTACTAGTTATGGATTTTTAACCGCTGGCTCTGGATCAACTATCGAGTTGATAGATAGTAGTGGCACGTCTATAGCGATTGTCTCAGCGTCTGGCAGTACTTTTGATTTTAACAACTTGGATGACGAAACTTACAGTTTACTCTTTACACAAGGTGCTAGCGCGTTTGCGCCCCTACAAACGATTGCGTGTACGTATAGTGATAACAATACAATAACAATTGCCGCTGGTCCACCAGCTCCAGTTCCTGGTTGTACAGATTGTGGTACTTATTGGGAGGGTATTAATCCTGGATGTTATTGTAACGATTCATCTTATTGCGCTGGCGATGGTTCTTCAGCCAACAATGCGGGTGCATTTAATTATGATCCAACCGCTGATACAGATGATGGTTCTTGTAGTTATATTCCAATTTCTGGATGTACCGATCCATTAGCTGTGGCTAATTATGATGCTAACGCAAGTGCGGATGATGGATCATGTGATTACTGTGGTTTGTGGGCTACTTTGATGAGTGATATGTTTACTGTAATAGTTACCAATGAGTCTGTTGATGGTGCTAACGATGGTGCAATTGAGGTTCAAATAAATTCTAATTTTACTGATTATGGTTTTGGAGGTCCACCATTTCCCATAAATACTTGCTCTGACGCGGCGGATATAACTCTATTTGACACTTCTCCAAACCAAACAACTAATAGCCAAACCGCTAACTCCTGCATTGGAACGTTGGCGGACGGAATAACTCTTGGTGGACTACAATCCAACCTACCTGCTAGTGACTATGATATAGTCTTACATCAAGGTGCTGGGTTTTTAATAGGAAATCAATCTGTTCAGGATTTGTGTAGTTGGACTATGTCTGCACAAGGTTTACCTTACATAACAATAGCTGCTGGTGCTCAAACTACTGGTTCAGGATGTACTGACCCTGCTGCGGATAACTATGATCCTAATGCAACTATTGATGATGGTTCATGTACTTACCCTTCTAGCACGCTTCAAATAGGTGATACTTTTCAAGGTGGGATTATAGCATATTTTTTTAATACTGGAGATATTGGGTATGTTCCTGGCGAAAAACACGGTATTATAGTTGAATACCCCGATTCGAGTAGTAGTGAGACGTGGGGAGATGCAAACCACAACGTTGTCGGTACGAATACTATCATAGGTACTGGTGACACTTCAACAGCCGCTATAATGGCGGACTCGACTACTACTGCTTCTACTGCTGCTTATAGAGCTGACAATTTATCGATAGGACTGTACACGGATTGGTTCTTACCATCAAAAGATGAGTTAGTGAAAATTCAAAATGGGATTGGTAATGGCGCAACAGGAACTAATAGTAGTGGTATTCCAAATAATAATATCGGAGGTTTTAGCGGCGCAAACTATTGGTCTTCTAGCCAAAGCTCTGTAGACAACGCCTTTGTTGTTTTTATGCCTAACGGAACCACCAGTAGTGTTATTAAAACCGGAATACGCTCCAACCGTGCCGCTAGGTACTTCTAATAATTAATATTAAACTCAACAAATGGCTATATTAAACGCTCAACTAATTTTTAATAACATGAACATATCAGTTCAGGTTGGTGATATTATTTATTACACGCCCATAGCGCCACAAGGCGGTTTTACGCAAGGGGCTTTGGTGAATACTTTGATGTTGGGTCCAATATTAAGTATAACGCCACTTGGCAACGGTACAACTAGGATTATAGTTGAGTATGATAACACAATATCTTCACTACCTGGAAAAAATGATTTTGTTTCTTTTGCAAAAGACAAGAGAGTAAATACATCTAGTATATTAGGATATTATGCTGACGTTAAATTTGTTAACGACTCTACAGGTAAAGTTGAGTTATTCGCCATTGGCTCAGAGGTTTCAGAAAGTAGCAAATAAATAAACAATAACACATGAGAACAATAAGAACTTTTGATTTAGATTTTTCTGATTTACCCGCAACAAGCGAGCGTAGAGGCTTTACTATATATGGGGATAAAGGAGCTAAGTTTAAATTAGAAATTAAAGACAATACCACTGGTTATTATTATAATTTTGTAACTAACATCTTTCAAGTTAGTCCTTCTAGCTTACAAGAAGAGATTGTTAGCAACCCATATGCTGGAACTATAACGTTCCCAGCTGTAACAGATTCTGATGATCAATATGATATATTTCTACACGCAGTTCCTTCTTCTACTCCAGAAGAATCAACCCAACATGACACTTACAACGAGGTTAGATTTGGAGATGGTTCATTAGATATTAATGGATCTACAGGTTCTAACTCTTTAATAGTGCAAAAAGTTATATATCAGTACGCGGCTTTAACACTAACGCTACAAGGTTATTCACCAAATAGCACGGTGGCCGGAACACTCGGCACGGACACTATATCTATTAATAGAGGTAAACCTCAAGCAAAAACAGCTTTTTCTTTTACAGCTACCGCTGGCGCTACTGCCGCTTATAGGGTTTTAAAACAGCCAGTAGCAAATGATATTTTGTCTTTTGTTTCACCTGTTGTTGGATCTGCTCCAATTGATTTACCAGGAGAAAACATATATCCAACCGTGACAGCGACAGGTAATACTAACGCTGTTATGTCTAGCACCGTTACGGTTACAATGGCAGACACGATAGAGGAGCTAGGACTTAAAATTGGCGACAAGGTTATACAAGCAACGGGCCCGTTTTTTGCTAACATAGTTACTGTTGTTGCTATTAGTGGTGGTGGGCTTTCAGCAAACCAATTTACAGCTTCAGAAGCTATATCAGTTGGAAGTGGTGTTAGATTAAACTTTCACAACCGAATGAATTTTAGTTGGCCTATAACTAAGGCTAACTTAATTAAAGAAGGGATGATAGTTGTGCCCGCTACTAATGTTACAGCGGATACTGCGGTTGGTACATACGAAGACACTGTAACCCTATTTGAGGGAACTACAGAGGCAAAAACAATAATTAAAAATGCAAGACCAGCCGTAAGTACAGTTGGTAAAACTCCAACTATAGTAAAAGGATTGATTACAGCTCAAGACGGTGATGTTGTTTTTAACAAACAACAAGCCTTAGCTTTAGCCGGTGACACTTTAAATATTGGTGGTTATGGAGAGAATGAAATACTAAGAGTGTATGGTTGGGAGGTTAGGTTTACAGATCTAGCTATCGCTTTAACCGCACCAACCACAACAACTAGAGAGGCGTCTGCTGGTGGAAGCTCTGCTGATATAGATGTTAACAGTAAAGAGGGTGTCATTAATAACGTTTCTAGAGTTAGTGGTATAGGTATTAATCCAGCATTGCAAAACCCACTTATAACAGCGGGTGGTGGAGCAACTGGAACTGGAGATTGGACTATGGATGCAGTTCAAACTTTAGAGAACGGTGTTACGTTAACTGTAGAAAACACGGGTAGAATTGCAACTATAACTGGTAATATACAAATAGTAAAAGCAGGTACCGCAAGTCAAACGTTAAGATTTGATATTGAGAAGTTGCTTTCAACATCGGCTTAATAGTAAAAAAACAAGCAAAACTGTGACTATTATAGGTATAAATTAAATTATGTCTAAAAATGAAGTTTCCAAAAACTCTAGAGAAAAAATATTAAAACTAGAGGAGTCGTTATTGTGTAT
>Ga0208134_1001337_pt1 | contig 14305 bp, 29 predicted proteins | sample VirMetDEL_Mar_31_FD_184515 | JGI IMG/M metagenome (GOLD analysis project Ga0208134, IMG submission 184515) | Aqueous microbial communities from the Delaware River and Bay under freshwater to marine salinity gradient to study organic matter... | ecosystem: Environmental > Aquatic > Marine >... | reverse complement strand
ACACATTAACAAGCTTTGATATAGCTAGCGCCTCAAGCGTTGCTCAATTAGTTTTATCTATTTTAGGTATTGTATATCTAGGCGTTAAAATTGTAAACGAATCCTTAAACGGGCAAATTAACAGAGAAGGAAAACGTTTAGAGAACGAGCGAGCTAATCGAGATTTAAAAGACGACGAAAATGAGAAACTTTAATTTAAAAGAGTTTGATAGTCCCGATTTAAGCGGCTCGGGCTTAAATATGGATAAAGACTTCCTCTCTATGCTAGATAATGCGAGAGACATCGCTAAAACGCCGTTTAAGATAACCTCTGGCTATAGGACTAAAGAGCATAATGTAGCTATATATAAAAAACTAGGAAAAAAACCTATAGAATCCTCACACCTTAAAGGTCTAGCCTGCGACATCGCTTGCAGTGATTCACGAGCAAGATTTTTAATAATAAACGCGTTACTAGAGGCAGGATTTACTCGCATAGGTATAGCAAACAATTTTATACACGTAGACTCGGATTGTGAGAAGTCTGAAAATGTAATCTGGACGTATTAATGGAAACAGGAAAGTACAAAGATAAAAACGGAACGACTAGAGTAGGCGACGCTTTGAGGTTTTTAGCCAAACAAGGCAAAGCTTTTGCTCCCGAACTGCTAGAGCTTGCTGCAAATGTTACAGGCGTTAAGGCTTTGGATAAGCTAGGCGATGCTATACGAGGCGACAAAGCGCTAACCCCACAGGATAAAGACTTGCTACTAGCAGAATTAAACAAAGATATAGCAATAGAGCAAGAGATAACTAAGAGGTGGGAGGCAGACGCAAACTCGGATAACTACGCTAGTAAGAATATACGCCCGTTTACGCTCGCTTTTTTGCTTGTCTGTATGTTTATATTCATTATGCTAGATAGTGCGTTAGACGGCTTTAAAATAGCTCCAGAGTGGATAGGATTACTCAAGGGATTACTCATGACTGCGGTAGGTGGTTATTTCGTAATACGAGGAGCGGAGAAAATCACAAAGGATATAAAAAAGTAAACCCCTGCATTTCTGCAAGGGTGTATCCTAGTTATGGCGTTGGTCGTATTTCCAATTTTCAAGCGCTTTTTTAGCATCTCGATAGGCTTTGTTTAAAGCCTTAAAGCTAGGGTTGTCTTTATATAGCTCGTAGTCGTTATAGTAAACGACTGAGCGCTCTCTAAGAGCTTGAGGCAGCTCGAAGTACTCCGCCTCTTTAACTCTTAAAAAATATTCTTTACTGCCTTGCATTATTTTGCTAGGGTTTTAACTTGCTCAGAGGTCAATGCGTAGGCATTTAAAGACTCCTTAGTGATTTTACCGTCTTTTAGGGCAGATAACGCCTTTGTAAAACGTTCGTCGCTTAGAGGCTGTTTAATTGGCTTAGGCGCAAACTCTTTCGTTATCTCTGCTAGGTATCTCACATCGTCAAACTTGCCCATAAAAATATCCGCGTTAAATCCTAGTTTAGATATAGCCTTTGTAAGCGTATCCGTCTCTATTTTTTTAGCGAAGTTGTCGTCTAGCATAGTCTTAGCGTTATTTATGTACAACTTGCAGGAGTTTATAATTTCAAACTCTCCCTTTGGAAAGAAAAAAGTACCTTTAAAAACTACCATATCATATTTAACAAGCGAGTAATCTAGCTCAATATTTTTAAATCCCCAAGTTTGCCCGTATACTCCGAACTGCTCCGTTACCATCATAATTTGATATTGTGGCGCTATCGCAGTTATAGACATTCCGCCTATTTTAGCTTTTTTAGTATACTTTGGGTTTGTTTTTTCTACGCTATTCCATAGCTTTAAATTGTTTACTTGCATAATAAGTTTGTTTTATATTTTCTTAATCTATTTTGTACTCTAATGTTAAAATTTGCGTCGAGTAAACGCTCCGATTCAGTGCCAAAGATACGATAATAAGGATTGTCTTTATCTATTATGTAGTCATATCTTACAGATAATATTTGTAGCATACTATTAAGTCGTATTATTTTCTCTCTTTTACACATCTTTCTGCTATTCATAATAGTGAGCTATTACGTTTATAATCATTTCGTTCTCCTCGTCTGTTATATCTATATCGTCAAAATCTTGGTCGAATACCGCTAGTATCTCAATATCAAAATGAGCATCGCCTACCGTTACCTCTTGCGTTTCAAAGTGAGTGCCATGTGAAATCGATATATCTCGGCTTGCGTAGATACTAAACTCTATACCATACTCCCCCATTTGCGCCTCTACAAAATCCTGCTGTAGTACCTCGTTATCGTGGTCGTTTTCCCATTCTATAAAGGGAGCGGTAAAATCCTGCATACTATCTTTTAATGTTTTCATTATTTTTTCAATTTTAATCTTAATATTCTTTTTTTGATTTCCTTGCGTTTCTCACAAAGTGGCAAGCTGTCAGCTATTTGCTGTAGTTTTTGGATAATCTGTTTTTTTGTCCTCATAGTTTTTAGCAGTTGTAAAAGTTTATGTTTTCTTGGTGTTCTGTTATCTGAGGCAATACTGTTTCTAAAGCTCTTAATACATCTCTAGCTATAAAATATTCAGCCTGTGATACTAACATATTCATACTGTGGTTTTTGTAGTCTGCTTTAGATTGCTTTTTTAATCTCTCTACTAGCTTCTCCTGCTTAGCTATTATTGTCTTAATTTGGTTTGAATTTTTCATAATAGTTTGTTTTTGTTTTTGTAAATATATACATCTTTTTTAATTAAAAAAAACTTTTTTGCAATTGTTAATAAAAAAATCAAATTATTAGTAACAAAATCTATATATTATACTACTAACAGATTAAAATAATAATGTTAGAAAGATTAGCAAAAAGAAATGACGACTGGAGAAATCTAGCCTACAGGATATGCGGAAACTACGACCACGCTCAAGACTTAGTACAGCAAATGTACCTAAAGCTCGCAGACTATAAAAGAGTTAACGACGCTATGGTAGCAATTACAATAAAAAACCTTTGGCTTGACCTACTAAAAAAGAAAAATCGAGAGGTCGGAATTGATAGCTTTCACTCTTTACCGTATGGCGAGAATACTTTTGAGCCTAGCGATAAGCAAATAGAGTATTTAAACAGATTTGACGACCTGCCAATGGTACAAAAAGAATTAATACAGGAAAGTTTCGACAAATCTACAAGAGAAATAGGACGAGAGTTTAACATAAATTATTGTTATGTACATCGTCAAATACATAAAGGATTAAAAAAGATTTTAAAAGAGAATTATAAAGAGTATAAAAATAGTAATCTTAAATATTTAAAAAAGCGTAAAAATGAAAGTAACTAAAAAAGACCTAAAGAATTTTAAAGGAGACAAAAGGAGCAAAGAATACAAAGACTTGAAACTTGCCTACGATAAAAACATAGAAACCAAAAATGTAGACGACGTAGGTATAGGCACAACACTAGAGAAAGTATTTAAAGCTACGGGCATATCTAAGCTAGTAGAGACATTTACTCCAGAGGGCGAAGATTGCGGCTGTAAAGAGCGCAAAAGACTCTTAAACAACTCGCCAACGTTTAACGCATCGCAAAGACCAAAGCGCTGCATGACTAAGGAAATGTTTGAGGCTTACGATAAGTTTGTGAAATCTAGAGAGGTTGACAAATGGAACGCCGAGGAGTCTAAACTTGTATTTAATACTTACGAGTGGGTGTTTGCCTTGAGATACGATACAAAACGTATGTGCGCAAACTGTAACGGTACGGCTAACATTTTAAAAATGATTACCGCGAGTTTGGATAAAGTACACGAGACTTATTAACAATTTAAAATATTAGTTTCAAAAAGCCTGTAATTTGATTTACAGGCTTTTTTTGTGTTTTAAGGCGACAAACACGACATATTTTTTTTGCGTGTCGTGTGCCTTAGCCTAGTGATAGTAAAGGATTACACAGAAAGACGACATTTGGCGTGTCGTGTTTAGTATTTTGTAACTGAAAAAATAAAGGCTTACAATTTTTAAAAAAGACGACACGACACTTTTTTGTCGTGTTTTGGCAACAAAGTCAATACCACACTGGGCGCAGGACACGACATCGCGTTTTTATTTTGTCGTGTTTGTCGTGTTTTGTCGTGTTTGCATTGTTAATAAAAATAAGAGCTAATATAAAACAAAGAGTTTATATTTGTATCGATTGTCCGCTCAAGAATAATCGCTAGGTGTAATCGTAGGGGGTTATACTAACACATTGTAAAACTCTTATTTTTAAAGCTCCTCCTACAATGGCTTTTTAAATAGGAGTTTTTTTATAACAGCAAATGATAAAACTAGATATACAAAAATGTAATAACTTAATCGATAAGGGTTTTTCTCTTATTACTGCAACCGCCGACAAAGTACCCGTCGGAAGTTGGAAACAAGCACAACAAACGGCTACAGATATAGAGACTTTTAGAGTAAACTATTTAAACCCTAAAGCTAAAGCCGTCGGTATTGTTACAGGATTTAACGATTTGGAATGTTTAGACGTAGATTTAAAAGTATTCTCTACAGCAAAAGAAAAATCCGAATGGTGGGCAGAGTATATTAGCTTTTTAGAGGATAACATTTTTAATTTTAAAGATAAGTTTGTAATAGCTAAAACTATAAACGACGGCTTTCACATACTATACAAGTCTAAAAGAGTAGAGGGTAATCTAAAGGTAGCTAAACTTAAAGGTCATAAACAGCAAATACTAGAGACCAGAGGCAACGGAGGATATATCGTAGCTTATTCAGATATACTAAACGGTAAAGAGTATACAGACATCGACTATATTAGCGAGGAGGATAGGGAGGTATTATTTTCTATATCTAAAACATACGACCACAAAGAGGAGGCTATAGAAGTAATCGAGAAACCTAAAAAAGATAAAGTTATATCTACAGGCTTGAGCGCTTGGGAAGATTACAACAATAAAACGAGTATACTCGATTTAATAGGCGCAGACTTTGACGTAGTAAGAAACCTAAAAGATAAATATATAATAAGACGCAAAGGAGCAGATTCCGCACATAGCGGATATATCTATAAGGATAACGGCTTAATGTATCTCTTTACCTCTGGAACGTCTTTCGAGGCAGAGAAAGGATATAACCCCTTTATGGTTTACGCTCATTATATCCACAACGACGACGGGAGCGCTGCGGCTGTAGATTTATACAAGCAAGGATTTGGAGAGCGTAAAGAAATAGATTCGCCTTTAGACGTAACCCTAGAGGATAAAGAGGTATGCGTAAATACTGAGTTTCCTTTAGAGATATTCCCTTTAGAATTACAGCACTACATACTAGAGAGGCATAGAACGCTTAAGCAATCTATTGATTATATGGGGTGTAGCTTGTTATTTTTAACCTCTATAATAGTAGGTAATTCACAACAGATAAAAATAAAAAACGGGTGGAACGAAACCCCTAGTATTTGGCTTTCTCTAGTAGGAAAGGCAGGGGTAGGAAAGACGCCGTCTATTAAAGGTATTACATTCCCTTTAGATAAAGCAAATAGCACAGAGATAAAGCGCTATATAGTAGCAGAGGCAAAGTTTGACGAGTTTAACAATATGGACGCCAAAGATAAAGCTTTAACAGAGCCAGTATATAAGCCAAAGAAAACTCAATTTTTAGTTAACGACGTAACCCTTGAGGCGCTCGTAGAATTACACAACGAAAATACAAACGGTATAGGGGTTTTAAAAGACGAGCTTGCAGGTTTCTTTAAAGATATGAATAAGTACCGCGAGGGCGGAGATATGGAGCATTGGCTTTCGTCTTGGAGTGGCGGAGAGATTAACCTAAACAGAAAGACAGCAAAGAGTAGTTTTGTAGAGCGTGCTTTTTTACCTATCATGGGGGGGATACAGCCGAGTATATTAGACGGATTCCAAACAGAGGAGAACAAAAGCAACGGATTTATTGACCGTATGCTATTTAGTTACCCAGAGTTAGAGGTAGAGGATTTTGTAGACGAGGAGATTGAGCAGGATTTACTTGTATGGTACGATACATTTATTATTAAATTTTACGAGTCTACTAAAAGAAATTTAAGACTAGGCGAGGGTAACGTAGTAGAGGCAGTAACCGCAGAGTTTACTCCAGAGGCTAAAATAGAATACAAGCGAATCCACAAAGAGATTACCGCGATGCAAAAGTCGGAGGATATAGCAGAGGCTAATAAATCTATGCTACCAAAAATGAAAGCCTACGTCGCTAGATTTGCATTATTAATTAATACCCTAGAGTCTCAAAAAAATACAAAGATACATAAGGACGAGGTAGAGAAATCTAGCGTTTTAAAAGCTGAGAAGTTAGCGCATTACTTTATAGATATGGCTAATAAAATAAAAATAGAGAGCGCCGAGCGCACTAAAATAAAATCTAGTTTTGATAATAAAAAAGATGCTTATACCAATTTTAAAAGTATCTATACAAAAAACCCCGACGTATCTCAAAAAGATATTGCGGATATGCTAGGTAAATCTATACGAACAACGCAGAGATATATAACAAAATTTAACAAGGAGAAATGATAAAAAAAGAATGGTTATTTATGCAGACGCCAAAGGAGAAAGCGTACCAATTAGCAAAGGCTTTTTATGTAGAGACTACGACTAGCAAAGAGGCGAAACAATGCGCAAAAGTACATATCACTTTGATACTAGAGAGCGAGATACTAAAGCCGTCTAATAATCAAACTATAGAGTATTATCAAGAAGTATTAACCCAAATAAATAAGCTATGAAAAACCAAACCAACCGCTACAGATTAACAGCAAAGGAAGAGACCGCTTTGCTAGAGATGCGAGCTAAAGCCGAAAAAAGTAGAGTCCTAGTAATAGGAGATATACATCTGCCCTTTGAACGTAAAGACTACCTACAATTTTGCAAGGATACATACAAAGAGTATCAATGTAATAGAGTGGTTTTTATTGGCGATATAATAGATGCCCATTGGTCAAGCTTTCACACTACAGACCCCGACGGACTAGGAGGAGGCGCAGAGCTTGAGATGGTAATAGAGCAAGTAAAAGATTGGTATAAAGCATTCCCAGAGGCTGAGGTTTGCATAGGTAATCACGACGCTATAATCATGCGCAAAGCTTTTGATAGTGGCGTTCCTAAAATTTGGATAAAAGAGTTTAACGACGTTTTAAAAACGCCTAACTGGCAATGGGTTACGGATACATATATCGACGGCGTTAGATATGTGCATGGGCATAAAAGCTCTAAAGCTAGAACGGCAGCGCGTAGGGATATGGTATCCACAGTTACAGGGCATTTTCACACAGATTTCTATATAGATTATATGTTTGGAAAGACTAGAGCAATTTTTGCGATGGCTGTAGGGTGTGGAATAGATGACTCACAATATGCTTTTGCTTATGCCGCAGGAGGTAAAAAAAACGCTATCGGGTGCGCTGTAGTATTGAACGGCGGCGAGACTCCGATACTAGTTAAAATGAATCTGGAGAAATACAAGGACTAAAATTTGCAATACATAAAAATAAATATTAACTTTAAGCCAAATAAATGGAAATAGAAATAACAGACAGCAAAAAAGACCACTACTATTTAACAATTAACAAGATAAAACTAGGCGAGTTTGAACGCTCAGACCTGCGCCACTTAATAGAGAAAATCGATAACCAAATATAAATAACTATGAAAGTAACAGGAAAGATTACAAAGGTGTTAGATACACAAAAAGGAACGTCCGCATCGGGCAAAGATTGGCAAAAGCTATCTTTTATTTTAGAGACTACAGAGGACTATAACAACCTCTATTGCTTTGAGGTATTCGGAGACGAGAAAGTAGAGCAGTTTTTGAAATACAATAAAGTCGGGCAAGAGGTAGACGTTAGCTTTAACGTACAAACAAACGAGTATAAAGGAAAGTATTATACTAGCTTGCAGTCTTGGAAGATATTCAAGGCAGAGGCAGGGGAGACAGCTTCAGAGGTAGCTCAAGAGGAGGCAGACGATTTGCCGTTTTAATAATTCGGGGAGTTAGCGCTCCCCTTTATTTTTTATATATATGAAAGACAAAATACTAGAGGATTTAAAAGCAGAGTTTGACGCTCGCTCGGAGGCAGGGATAAAGAAATATAATACTACTCTGGAGGATAACAACAAAGACGATTTTTTACAACACTTAAAAGAGGAGTTAATGGACGCCGCTTTGTATATCCAAAAGCTGCAATCTGTAGAGCCGAATTACTGTAAGTGTAATATAACCTATACACTAAATGAATGATAGCGGAGATATTACAGCAAAGTTTGCAGCTACAGAAAGAGCTATCGACGAGCTACAACAGCCGACTATTGAAATCGAGAGAACTCGCAAAGCAATACGAGAAACTCAAAAACGAAACGACGGAATTAGAGCAGAGCTTGAGGCTATCCAAAAAAGAATTAAAAAAGGTCATAAAGCAATACGAGAAAGCTCAAACGGGGAGCAGAGAATTGCAAGCGTTAAAAAAGAAATCTCAAGACTTGGCGGACTTATTGCGTGGCAAGACAACCGCAGCAAACAATTTAAAACAATTATCAAAAGGGGTTATTAATAATAAGCATATTTTGCAATGATTAAATTAAGACCATACCAAAACGAGATTATTCAATCCTTGCGCAACTCATTTAAAAGAAACCGCAGGACTATACTCTGCGCTCCTACGGGCGCAGGCAAGACGATAATGTTTACCTACCTAATTAGTGAGCATTTAAAGCGTGGAGGTAACGTCTTAGTATTAACTCATAGGAGCGAGCTACTAAAACAAGCGGGTAGCTCATTCGAGAAATTCGGACTAACTCCCGTATATATAACGAGCGGCTCAAAGCCAGACCTACAAGCAAAGCTCCACGTTGGAATGGTCGAAACAATAGACAGACGCAAAGAGACTTATACCCATTTCCTAGCGTCAAAGAGTTTAGTAGTAATCGACGAGGCGCATCTTAATATCTTTACTAAACTACTAGAGTATATTAATCCCCTTGCCTACGTAATAGGTGCGACGGCTACACCAGAGCGCAAGGGTAAGGCTGCCGCATCTCTTGACGAGTTTTACACCGCCATAGTGCAACGAATAGATACACCCGAATTAATTAAAATGGGTTTCCTATCCTCTGCCAATAGCTACGGCGTGCCAATAGATACTAAAGGACTAAAGCGCACAGGAGCGGATTTTGATACCGCAAGCTATTACGAGGATAATAAAACATATATAGGTGTTGTAGATAATTGGGTACGGTTAACAGAGAATACAAAGACTTTACTATTTGCATCGAATGTAAACAGCTCTAAGGTCGTTTGCGCTCAATTTAATGCAAGAGGTTACGAGGCAAAACATATCGACGGAAACACCCCTAGAAATGAGCGAGAGGCTATACTAGATTGGTACGATAAAACCCCGAAAGCTATTATATGTAACTGCGGTATATTAAACGCAGGGTTTGACCAACCAGACATCGAAACTATAATACTATACAGAGCTACAACCTCGCTGCCTTTATTTCTGCAAATGTGCGGACGAGGCTCGAGGACTACAGCAAACCTAAACTCTTTTAATATCCTAGACTTTGGCAATAATATCAAACGGCTAGGGCATTGGGAAAATCCTAGAGACTGGAGCCTAAAAAAGAAACTTACAAGAGAACAGCCTGCGCCCGTAAAGGATTGCCCTAAATGTAAAGCTATACTATTAGCCTCTACAAAAGTCTGCCCTTATTGCGAGCATAAATTTATAAATAAAAAGGCGGCAGAAATTGCTAGGCTTGAGCTAATAAGAAACGAGGTAATTAAAAATTACAGCGAGATGTCAAACTCAGAGCTTGCGCAGGCGGTACATGACAAATACATAACGGCGGCGTGGGTATTGCATCGTAAAACTTGCAGGCTAGACGCTAGAGATTTTCTTGAGGCGGTAGGATATAAAAAGTCTTTCGAGTATGTAAATAAAAAAAGATTTAAAGTTTTTAGTTAAAAAAGTTGTTTATAAGTTATAAGTTTATATATCTTTGAAAAAACTAAATAAAAAATAAAATGCAAATAGAATACAACCAAAAAAATACCATATATTACCAAAAAAAAATCGTAAGAAATGAAATTAAAATAATACAATTAAATAAAGAACTTGATTCACTTTGTAACGAAAGAAGTGATATAATAAATTCTGTTATACCAATAGAAACCAAAATAGAAAAAGCAAAAGAGTTGGTCGATAATTTAAAAATTGAAATTAGCACTTATTTTTTATTACTAAAAGATTTTGAAAACCCAAACAAACAAGAAAAAATTAAAACATATTTAATGAAAAACAATCATACAAAACTTTACAAAATTGGTTATTCAAAAAACCCAAAACATAGGGAAAAAACACTGCAATCTCAAGAGCCTAATATAAAAATGGTTAAGGTTTGGAATAAAAACATAGAAAAAAAATTGCATAAATTATATTCTGAATATAGAGTACGAGGAGAGTGGTTTGATTTAACGCCTATACAAGTTAAATATATTTGTACACATTTTTAAAACTAAAACAAAATGAAAAACTTACTACAAACATTGAGACCAGATTTAAAGGATAAGCTATCTTTATTAAACGAGGAGTATCCATTTACAGCGCATCGCATTATTAAAGACCTAGAGGCAACCGATAACGTTTACGACGTTACGTTTTTAACTATGGCAACCATGCAGAAATTTCTATCTGTAAACCTAGACGATTTTTACTTTATCTTTGAGCCAGATGTTGAGCGAGGTTAAAATACAGACACAGATTTTCCAGTGGCATTGGAACAACTACCCCACAGAGCGAGGTTTACTTTGCTATAACCTAAACAACTCGGCTAATAAAATAGACGGCAATAGAAACAAAGCGCTCGGATTAATCAAAGGGCGCTCCGATATGGTTTACTATTACAATGGCTCTGCTATTATGATTGAGCTAAAAAACGCTAAAGGAAAGCAAAGCAAAGAACAAATAGAATGGCAAAAACTACTAGAGTCTCAAGGATTCACATACGTAGTTATCCGTAGCCTAGAGGAGTTTAAACAATTTAAAGAACAACTATGTTAAAAACAATTAGAGACGCAGTACAAAGAGTAACAAGGCTAAGTATAAACAAGGATACACGACAAAGGGAGTATGTTATGGCTAGGTGCCTATATTATCACTTTGCTAAAGAGTTAACTAAAAAGTCACTTTCTGAGATAGGAGCGTCAACGAAACACAATCACGCTACAGTAATACACTCGCTTAAAAAATTTAATGTGCATTACAAATTTGACGAGGACTTTAAAAAGCACTATAATATTTTAGTTAGTATATTAAAACCTACTCCGTCCGCAGAGGATATTATCGCAGAGGTCGGCTCGATTGACGAGGTAATAAAACAGAGGCAGGATTTAATAGACGCCAATATAAAACTAGCATTAAAGATTAAAAAGCTAAAAGAAAACCTCCCCGACTTTGATAAGTATTTCGAGGGAATACCAGAAGAGAGAATTCAATTTTTTATTAATAACCAAATGAGCGCCTTTATAAAAATGGAACGCGCTACACTAAAAAAGCAACAAAGTTATGAGCAAGCAAATTCCAAAATTAGAGAAACAAAGCAAACCGCTAAACAAGCAAGTTTTGAGGAAACGGGTATCCGAGTTAGAGACAAGGCTAAACAATTTACACTCCCTTGTTAAAGATATAGCACACAACCAAGAGGCAATAGTAACCGCATTATCTTCAAACGAAATCAAAGACGTAGACGAGGCAGAAACCACAGAATTATGAATTACGACCTAATAGATAACATCGAAGTAGACGGAATAGATACAAACGACTATCCAGACTTTTGCGACGCTTTTATAGTCTCGGCAGACTACGACGGCGTAGAAATGACAGAGGAGCAGCTAGAGGCTTTAAACGAGGACTACAGCTTTGTGCATGACTGCGTATATACACATCTTTTTTAAATGACGATACCCGTAATATTTGAAAACCCCCACGATTTTTTCGAGGAGGCTACTAAACAAGAGTATACAGATGCGCACGATTTATTCTATAGGTCTATGGTAGAGTATTTACTAGACGAGTCGATACAATACGTTTGCACGTTTATTTATAACGACTACGATAAGTATTTATTTGAGCCACAATCCGAAGAGGACGAGATAATACTCTCCAGAGATGCGCTGCTATACTTTGAATACATCGAGGAATACGAAACTTGTCAATTAATTTTTGAGGTTTTAAACTCTGAGAACTAGGTAGTTATAAAAAATGTTGTTTTTTGTTTGGTGGTAACAAATAATTGTTTGTATATTTACAAAAACAAAAACAAACACTATGGCTTACATCAAAATATCAGACAGAAATTTAAAAAATGTAGAGGTAAAAATTATTAGCAGAAAGTTAGGCTTACACACTGCTATTGTTAGAGAGGACAGACGCAACAGATACATAAGCGACTATATTCTTTTTAACAAATTAACTGGAACGCCTTACATGATAAAAGAGATATAAAACTAAAGGGGAGCTAACAACTCCCCATAATAACAAAACTATGAATTTAAAAGATACACTAGACAGACTCTTCGACAAAGACCTAGATTTAACTCACGAGCAAAGAGATAAGATAATCACAATTATTGGCGATCATTCTCAATACGAATGGAGCGCAGGATTCAAACAAGCTAAAGAGCAAAGATAATGAACTGGACTCTACAAATAGCTTTCCATTATCCGCACGATCGTTTCCTATTAGGTTGGGAATATATGGCTCAAACCAAAGAGTATAATTACACAACAATAAAGCTGTATTTATTTATAGTAACATTAACCCTAGATATTTAAACCATGAGAAAATTAATACATAGATTACTAGTAAAAAATTCAATAGTACCTTATAAATCAATCACATTAAAAACGGGCGTAATTGTAGACCACTACAGAGACGGACTCGTAGATGTAACCTCTTAATTTTTAGTTTTGTTTAATTTTGTTTTAGTTTGCCCTGCCTTAATTGGTGGGGTTTTTTTATATAAGAAACAATATATATTATAATTCGTTTATATAATAGTACTAATACTAATAGTTAGTACCTATTAGATATGAATAAATTATCCAAAGGTAACGGAGGCTGGTCTACAAAAGCCAAAGGTATAGATCGCCGTAAAAACCCATTCAAGCAATTAATAACAGAGGCAACCTCACAAGAGAACTTTATAGCCGTCTTTCAAACGTTAGAGGCAAGCGCGATGTCTGGAGACGTTCAGAGCGCAAAGCTCTACCTAGAGTATACCGTAGGCAAACCAATGCAGAGCGTGGATATAACCTCCGACGGTGGCAGCGTAAACATTCCGACAATTTCTTTTACCTCAGCTATTGACGTAACACCAGAGAATGAGTAACATAAACCTCAGCGAAAAATTTGCGCCCTTGTTTAATATTCCCGACGGCGTGGATACCTTTATCATAACGGGCGGCAGATTCTCTCAGAAATCATTTGCGACGTCTCTAAGCGCTTTAAATAGTTGCACGAAGTATGGGCATCGAATACTCTACAGCAGGTATACAAACGCCTCTCTAAAAGATTCTATATTTGCTGAGGTAGAGGAGAAAATCGAACTCATGAATCTAGAGGACTCTTTCGAGTCGCAGCAAAATAGGATCGTATCAAAATTTAATAAGAGCAAGATAGTCTTTAAAGGATTAAAGGCAGGCTCTGGAGTCCAAACAGCAAACCTCAAGGGGTTAAAAGATTTCTCGATGCTCATATTAGACGAGGCGGAGGAGATGCAAGACGAGGCAATCTACGACAAGATAGTGCTATCGATTAGAGGTAACGACGCAAGCAATCCAAATAGGAATATAAAGGTCTTAATCTTAAACCCTACGAGTAAGGAGCATTTTATCTATATGAAGTACTACGAGAGTAGAGGCGTTCAAGAGGGATTTAACGGAGTCAAAGATAACGTCTGTTATATACATACCTCTTACCTCGATTGTCTTGAGTTTGTACCCGACGAGATACTAGACTATTTCGAGGACATGAAGGTCAGCAATCCGATAAAATACAATCACGTCGTTTTAGGCTCTTGGCTCTCAAAAGCTGAGGGAGTCGTTTATACAAACTGGCGGTTTGGCGAATTTAACCCCGACGGGTTACAGGTTATCTTTGGACAGGATTACGGACACACCGATCCGACAACTTTAGTAAAAATTGCCATAGATAAAAAAAAGAAAATAATCTACGCAAAGGAGGAGCTTTACAAATCGAAGTTAACCATCTCCGAAATATACGCAA
>Ga0208134_1001334_pt1 | contig 14329 bp, 13 predicted proteins | sample VirMetDEL_Mar_31_FD_184515 | JGI IMG/M metagenome (GOLD analysis project Ga0208134, IMG submission 184515) | Aqueous microbial communities from the Delaware River and Bay under freshwater to marine salinity gradient to study organic matter... | ecosystem: Environmental > Aquatic > Marine >... | reverse complement strand
TTCACCACCAGTAGGGTAAGAAGAATCAAAGGTAATTTCTATTGCCTTGTACTTCAAGTTACCAGTGTTAGAACCAAACTTGCCCTGCAATACATTGCTATTTGAATCAGTAGCATCTGTTATTGAAATTGCCATTTGTTTATTCCCCCTAGTTTAGTGATAGTTTATCTATCTTTATTATTATACTAGTCTTTGTCTTTTTTCCTTTTAATAGCCTCTGCTATTTCATCCCGTTTCTTTTCGCCTGAACTTCCATCATCAAAATTTTTGTGCCCCATCTTCTTCGCTTGAGCTGTAGCAATTGCGAAAGGATTATCTACAGCCTCTAACCTAAAAAATCAGCAGTTCTCTCTATTGTTCCCTTGTAATCAGATGATTTTTGGAAACACATTTCACATGGACAGTTTGATTTATACATATGTTTAGCATCTTGAGCCATCCAATTGAATAGATCATCAACTGATTTAGATAGTTTTATTTCTATCTCACCTGAATTTTGAGAACCAGCTTCCTTCATTCTTTTTTTTGCTATAAAAGAAAGTAGATTGTTAAATCCCTCTGTTGTGTTTAGTTTAGATATTGGGGTTTCCATTGAGTTTCCACCTTCAATAACACCTCTTTTCTGGTATTTACCTAGTTGAGGCTTTGTTAATGCTTCCTCATAATATCTAGGACCAAGATTTGATCCAGCTTCATTCACTGCCCAAGGAACATAATTATGTCCTGTAGGATCAATATCATAACTTACTGGAGTGTACCGAGCATTTTCTGGCTCTAGTTCAGAAGGAAAGCCGTACTTATCTAAAAGTCGGTGATGTTCGTCTTGGCGAGCTTGTGTGTTATACAACACAGAAAACTGCATGTCTTCCATTCCTTCTTGTTCTTTTTTCATGAAATTCATGAAAGAACCCATAAAATCTATTTCATTATTTTCTTTCATAACTATCTCTACCCCCTTTTGAAATCCGTTTCCATTTCCATTGTGGGTGTTCTCACTGTGCTTAGAACACCAATAATCTGCTTCTATTTCTCCTATTACAATTGAACAACTTTGATCTTCTTTGTTGAAGAAATCACATGTTCCACAATTGAATCCAGCTTTTATTTGCCCTTGAGTAGCTTCTTGATAATTCACAGATTCCTTTTCAAGCTTTTTTTGTGCTTCATCCATAACATCAGAGTCTTTATCATCTTCATGATCTTCTTTTACTAGACAACTACCATCAATACATGAGGATGTTGCAGCATTATCTGACTTTATTATGTCGAAAGAAGCTCCTTGATTCACTCCCTTTTCACAAACAGTTACCTCGGCAAGCTCAAGTTCATCCACCTGCATCACATCTTGCATACCTTTTTGAATATTTTGTGTTTTTATAGCACTTCCTGCAATACTATAGCTTTTTAACTTACCGCTACCAATTTGTTCTGCTACTTTTTTTGATATTTTAGTATCATTTCTAAGTTCTGTTATAAAAAATAAACCCTCATCATTTACTCCAGACTTAAATACCTGACCACTTTTACTAATATAAGCTGGTAATGCCCACCCCACTTGAACGTCGGAGTGTAATACCATAGCATTTCTAGTTCTAAAGTTTGCCATGTATTTATCAAATGCCTTATCTAAAGCATTAGTAGTAATTAAATGACCTTCCCTATCCACAAGTTCAATAGAGGCTGGACCACCTATAACTAAGTGATCATCATCAGAAATATTCATTTTCTTTAATTCTTTAGCATAATCTTTGTTATCTGGAAACGCTCTAGATAATGTTAAAAGTTCTGCTGCGGTAGAAAAACCAGCTTTATGTAATCTTTGGTACTCGTCTAAAGCATCAGAAATATCATTCATAGATACCTTACCATCTATAGCCTTTTCTAAAAAGACTACTGAGGTGTTATTTCCTCCCAATAGATCATATACATCTGTTAAAGAATTAGACCCATTAGTCCAATTTGATGGGCTAGGAATATTTCCTACTTCAGTTTTTATAGATTCAATCGTCATACTATTCAGTTACTCCCCAGATTACACCCGTAAGTGTAGGGGTGTTTTGTGCGGCTATCATTGAAACCTTTCCTCTGAAGTCTAATGGAACCTCACAATTGAAAGAATCACCACCATAAATAGGAATACCATTAGCCGAAGTTGCTGTTTGATCAAAGGCTAAGTAAATAATATCTGCGGCTGTAGCAGACCTATTAGTAAATTGGAACCCTTTAATTTTTGTTAGAGAAGGTTTCTTTACGGATGAAGATGCGTTTTCTACGCCTGTCCATTCATACAAAGGACCTTCACCACCTGTTTGGTTCCCATCTACATATGTCGAAACTGCGGTTGTATCCTCTCTAATCTCAAACATAATTTTGTCTGCATAGAAGTTTATATTGTGTTGGGCAGTTGTTACTAAATATAATCTGTATACAGCTGCATCTGTGTTAGCTGGAATAGCATAAGTAGCTGATAGTTTTACGAAACCTGTAGTTAGGTCATGACTACCAGATGTACCATGTGATGTTGTTCCAGCAGCGTCTCTTAGAGTCAGTGTAACTGCTCCTGATGCTGATGCCCCACGAACTTCTAATTGAACTGATATGTATTGTGTGTTTACATTTCTAGAAATCATTGGTGATTCCCAGTAGAACCCTTCGCCAGCAGCTGAGTTAGCTGGGTTTATTAGTAAGGATGCTGCACCCTCTGCTTGTTGTCCTGTATCTCTAGCTCTAGCAGAACCAGTCGCTACAAATTCATCAACAGTAGTTCCTTCTACGCCCGGATTCAAAACTAAGTTTGTTGCAATTTCTCCACCATTAGCTACTATTGAATATACATCTTCAGCTGTGGTGCTTGCAGCATTTGAGATTGCTACATATCTATTAGCCGGATGGACAGATTGTCTTGTGGAACTATCTATGTCCCACCCTCTGTGATCCGTGTGTCTTTCGTTAGCCATTTATATTTTCTCCTATTTATTGAAAGTTACGATAGCTAAAAAGCTACCCATTACGGCAGTTGTATGTACTACTAGTATTCCTAGTGCTACAAGAATACTTTTTGCTCCGTACATTTTGCTACGCCATTGAGAGATATCGTCGACTTTATTTTCAACTTGCTCTAAATTTTTAGATAAGTTTTGGTTGAGGGCGTTTTGACTAGAAATATAAGAATCTAAACGTTCCATATAAACTGCTAAATTCACTTGTGTGTCCTTGTTGGGCACTTGTTAGTCCTCACAAAATATACTAGTTTTTATAAATAAGCAGGGGGACCGAAGTCCCCCCACAAGTCTCATCACTAAACTTTATGCGTTTAGATCAGCTATTTTTGATTGTACAAAAATGTTGTTACATCGCATTTCAGCCATTGTGTAGAGTAATCCTCTAACAACTAAAGCATTTGCTGCGAAGTAATCTCTGTTCTCTACATACTGTGTAGGTTGAGCAACAGCGATTTCTATGTAATCAGTGTCCAAAACGTAAACGTTTGATCCTAATACTGCATCAGCAGTTGATACGGATTTAGCAACGTCAGCGTCTGGTATGATTGGGATACCTTGGTAGGTAGCCAATACTAGTCCAGTTCTTGTACCCGGGAAAGTTCTTTCAGAACCTACTCCAACTTGGTACTCTTCTTGTCCTAAGTATCTTTGGTTTGAGTTAAGCAATCTTTCTAAGTTGAAGTATTGGTCGTGTCCCAAAAGGATTAGTTTTGGTTCTCCACCATTTTCTCTTATTTTTTGGATTGCAGTGTCTAATAAGTTTAGACTCAAAGCTCTTCCTGTTCCTGAGTTGTAAGAAACAGAAGCACCAGCATTCCATGCACCAGCTGTTCTACCACCTAGTGTCAAGTCGTATGCTCTTACTCTTGATGATTGCCCACCAACAGCAGCAGCATCCTCAGCTACAACATCATCAATAGATGTCATACCTGCTCTTGAATGAATGAACGCCACGTCAGAGTCAGCGTATGTAGTACCTGAAGCAACTGTAACAACACCTGTAGATGTGTTTACTGCGGAAACTGTAGAACCAGAAGTTCTGTCGAATCCTGTTGCTGAGTTATCATATTGTCCTACTGAGTCACCAATCTTGAAGTTCTTAGCAATTGCTGCTGGAACTGTAAAGGCGGTTGTAGAACCAGCTGAAGCTAAGTAAGCTGAACCAGCTAGTAACTCTTCGTTGATCTCTTTAATGTGGTCTAACTGAGCATTTTCGTTTTCCAAAGCAAGAACATCCCCAACACCACCTTCTAGCTGTGCAGTGAATACTGATTTCACTGAAGCACCGAATGTAGTTGAAACGATTCTAGGTAAACTAGAAATTGTTTCTATGTTGGAAACGTCAACTGTTGGTAAACTTCCAGTTTCAGTTACTGGTCTTGAACGGCTAGAACCTCTGTCAGTTCTTACCCTCCAACCAGCTGTATTACCCCAGACCACTCTGGGAATAGCATTGAAGAATCTAGTTTGGTTGTTTAGTGCTTGCCAAACTTTTCTTCCATATGTTGTATTGAATACACCTGTCGCAGAGTCAACTGTAAAGTAGGATTGTTTCTGTAAGTATTCAGGTCCGAATACAGACTGATACAGTCCTCGTTGAGACTGGGCAAGATATTCCGATAAACTTGGATTAGCCATGTTTATAATCTCCTATAGTTTGTTTATTTTAACCTTCTAATAGTTCCCTAGGGACACCATCAGTATTTCCTGTTTCGATGTTATGTTGCATTCTTCTGAGTTCTGAATAAGAAAGTTCTGAAAGCTGTCCGGCTGTATCAGCCATAGCAGCAGATTTTTGAATTGGTGTTGATCCATCAACGCCTAAACCATTTACTATTTTTGGAGCTTGTAATCCAGTTTCTTCCCTGAATCCCATTTTTCTTAGTCTGCCTTCAGATTCTGCTTGGACTGCTTTTTGCATATTAGACTCTGTATTAGCTATTTGCTTCTTCAAAGATTCTATTTGCTTGTGCATTTTTTCCATATCATCATCTTCATCATCGTCCATACCCTTCTCTTCTATTGGTTCGTCAGATGCATCGTCATCTTCTTCCTTGTACATACCTTTCTCTTCTTTGTCCTCATCATCGTGAGCACCTTTTTCCATCTCTTTTTCCTTCTTGTCATCTTCATCGTCGCCGTGATATGCAGCTTGGATTGTGTTTTGCTGATCCTCAATTTTTGAAGGAATGTTTGCAGCTTCCTCTGAGTCATCAGATTTTTGAGGCGTTCCGCCACTTGGGCTTGCCTTTCTGTCTCCACCACTTATGTCGGCTCCAGCATAACTGTCTCCTTGAGTGGCTTTTAACATTGAAACAACCTGTGAAGCAACTGATTTAACGAGTTCTGATTGAGCCTTTTCCATCTCTTTCTCGTTTCGGTCTGCCTCATCTTCTTCTTCTTCCTTAGCCAATCTAATGTCCATTTTTTGTAGGACTTCGGCTACAGCAGCAAGAGCAAGGTTTGTTCCTTCCATTTGTTTCTCAAGTCTTTCTGAGATATCTGCCATATTAATCTACCCCCTATGTCTTTTGTTTTTATTTCATTGACACAAAAGGTTGGTCTTAGCCATCCGACCCTTTTAGAATAAAATATAACGTTATATTTAACGTTATTACATTATACTACGAGAATCGAAAAAACCTACTAAATTTAATAGAATTATATTATGAACAATATAATTTAGTCAGATTCAGGTAATCCTTTATTATCCAGTTGTATCATTTCATTACGAAAATCATATAAAGGTACCTGTAAAAGTTTTTTTAGTTTGTCACATTGGTTGCCTTCTGGCAAAGACGCTTCGACTAAATCTAATATTTTACCTACCATCTTAGAATGTCGGGCAATTATATATTCTTGTGTGGGTGTTATTTTACTTATATCCATCTCTTTCCTCCTATTTAACTAAAGTCAAATTTACTAGATAAATCAATACCTAGTTTCATTAAAAATTTCCTTTCCTTTCGGGATAACCCTTGTACATATGCATCCCATGCTTTTTGTATCCAACGGCTTCCTTCTCTTGGGGTATCTGTGGTATACCAACCTCTTGGCGAGCCATCCCACTGTACTACCCGTTTACTACCAAAATCTCGCCCGTTGGGGTAAGATACTGGTCTAGAAGTTGCTCCTTTATACTCACCCCTCTTTATAGGATTTCTATAAGTCCTATCGTGATCTTTAGGTTTTTGTATATATTGTGGAAGCGGTCCTTCATCCCCATCATGTACCTGTTTAGCATATGGAGCAGAGTATGTAATTTTAAACCCTTTAGAATCAAACGAGATAGTTCCAGATCTCTTTAAGTTACCTGATCCTCCCTCTGGGACTAATTCTTGTGCCTTATTAAATACAGCTGTACCTATAGCATTTATAGTAAACTTGTTTAGCTCCTTAGCAAACTTAGATCGGTTTTTAGGCATAATATATTATTATACTGATGTATTAGATAAATCTGTCCATTTTTCTGGGATTTTGTCTATAAACTTTCGTTTACTCTTATCGTAACGATTCAAATAAATAATGTCTCTACTAATATAACCAGCCTGTGGGTGCCAATATGTGACTATTTGTTTGGGTGGAGTAGCAGCATGTAATCTCTGTAATGCAAACTCATCCGGTCCTTTCATTGTTCCACAGATAAGTAATTGACCAGTACCTATATCTATCTCATCTATACGATGGAAATGACCAATCATTACACTATCAAACTCTATTTTTGAATCATCGTCCATAGATTCTTCAATTTCTCTTTGTAAAGACTTCTTGTATTGAAAGACGCTTCTAAGTTTAGTTATAGCCCCTGCAATTGATCCACTACTGCCTGCACCCGATATAGAATCTCCATGCATTATAAGAACTACTTTATCATGAATATTAAAAGTAGTTAGGAAACTTCTAGGAATGTGGAATTTTAAATTATCTTGGTTTTTACAAAAGGCTGCAATCCATTGATAAAGCATATAATCCCAATCCATATACTTATCTTTCATCGGTGGCTTCCTAGTCATTCTTCCATGATTACCAACTACACAAGGAACTGTAATCTTTGTGAAGTGTGGTGCCATATACATCAAAGCTTGAGCAATAATGCTTGCTCCTCTAATCATTTGCTCCATACAGTTAGCCATATTAGACCTTGCTAACTCATCATGAATGTCTCCACTAATCATATCACCTAACATGGGAACTATTAGTTCATCTATGGGAGCACCTTGTCTACGGAATGTAGCTAGTTTTAGTATTTGATTCGCCCACCCATACATTCTTTTATTAAATATATCAAAGTTATACTCGTTCAATCCCCTCATTTGTTCTTTGTAGACCTGCTCCCCAACATGTGTATCTGATAGAGGGGCTACCATAATTTGAGTCTGTTGACCAAAAGGTGTTTTGTCTGTTTTGTCTAGGTGTTTTAAAGGTACGGATGGGAAAGCTTTAGTAAACTCTTGAATGGTTTCAACAATAAGCTCTTTTTTTGTATCATCTTTCAATGATGAATTATATAACTTCTTATAAAAAGCCGCTTCACTTTTATGGGTAACAACTTTCTTATCAAGTTTTATTCGTTCCGCTAAACTATCTTCGGGGTGTAAGACCTGCTCTTCTTGGGCTTCCCATACTTCGCTGTCGTGCCAACGTTGAATCGTTGTTCGATGCGTCTCTGTCCCATATTCCTCGTTCATCCACTTTGCTATTGAGGTCCACGTCGCTCCCAACGCCCTCCTTCTTATTACTTCTGATCTTGCCTGCTCGGGAATCATAGTTCCTCCTTATCTGCTTTACTAAAATCTTACCACACGTAAGACATTTTAAATCTCCATCTTCATTTATATACATATGTCCAGTACACTTAGGACACATCTTATCATATAATTTCATTTAAACAAAGGGGCTTTGTTTGTCTTCTTCATCTTCTGTGTCAACTTTACCTACATTTTGATCTCTATAACCACCAGTAAGTGTTGGGCTTTGTTCAGATCCTGAGCCGTAGCCTAACTGAATACTTAGTCCTGCTGGAGCTACATCAGCTGCATTCCCTTTTTCATCAGGTTTATTGCCTTTAATATTTTCGGAGTCATCAAGATTTTTAATTTTTTTCTCCATATCTTTTTGTTTTAAATGTGCTTTATCGTCAGGTTTAGCGTCAAACTCTACAGGATTCTTAAGACCATCAGTCACTTTAGTTTGATCATTTATTGCTGTAGAAGACGACTGCTGCCTAAATTTTATATCATCTTTTTGAAGTTCTTCTTGAACCCATTTAATTAACGATATAGTTGATGAAGTATGGCTTTTTTGCATTTTTCTTTCTGGGGACTGATCTGTTAAAAATAAACCTAATCTTTCAATACCGGTTCTTTTTTTACCCTTACGATTCTTTTTCCATCTCTTCTTACGTTCGGATCTACCACCATACGTAGGGGTAAAGACACCTGTATCTTGTGACGTAAATACTGTACCACCGCCGAATGAACCGGATGTAGCTGCACCACCACCATTACCACCACCATTATCTTTTTGGATTCTTTTGTTTTTAGTGTCCAATGAGCCTCTAGGGTTTGTAATCCAACCTTTTTCTAACTCTGGGTGGAATTTAAATGTAACTTTTTTTGCATCTTTTTTCACTGATTCACCATCCACTATTATTTCTATAGGATATACTTGTAATTCATCGTACCAATAAGCCACTTCATAACCACCATCTTCCAATAATTTAACTAGAAGACCTCTATTGTAATCCTCTTCTTCTGCCTGTAAAACTTTAGTTTCACCTCTAGGTAGTTTGAGGTCATGATCAATATCTTTCTTTTGTTTCTGTATATTACTCATCTTCTATTTCATCCATATTAATAGGTGTAGGTTCAGTAGCTTTAGGCTTTTCTTGTTTATTCCTACTTAATCTAGTTGGATCTCCAAACATTGCTTTTTCTACAGTAGTAACACCTGTTGATGAAAGATTTGCAATATAGTCAATATTATTTTGAGAAAACCACATCTGATTTAAATCCGGTGATATCTGTTTGATAACGGGTGCGGCAAATCCTTTCTCACTTAGCGATTGAATCCATGTTTTAGATAAAGTTAGTTCGTTTTTATTAGCTCTAGCTTCAGCATATTCATCAATATCTCGTTCTTCGTCAGGGTGTTTATCAGACCAATCAGGAGTAACTCCCCCTGTTCGTCCCTTAAACTTTCTTTGTGAAGGAGGTTTATAAGCTTTCTGCATTGCTTGAATACCAAAAGGTCCTTCTGAATTTTCTTCGCCGCCTTCTTCTTGACTTTCCTCTTCTGCAAGTTGTTGCATTTGAGCTTGTTCTTCGGCTTGCTGTTGTGCTAGTTCTTGTTGTTGTTCTTCCATATCAATTTGTTTTTTCTGTTGTTCTAATGCCATTAGCTGTTGTTCAGCTTGCATCTTAGCCGTAGGTACCGGTTCTCCACTCACAATAAATTCTGCCTCGTATAAATCAACTTCTTGTTCTTTTAACTTTATATCAAACCCTAATTGTGCAAACTGACCAGCAATAGCAATTTTTTGTTGAGCAAAACTTAATCTAGTATTTTCTGCTTTCTCTTCAGGTTGAGGTAAATTAATTTCGTAATCAGTTATACCAAAAGCATCTAATAATTGAGGGAATATTTTCTCGTGAAATAATCTTTGGTCCCCCTCCACAACACGGCTCATAACAACTAGTTGTTGGGTTTGTGTTGACATACCTCCAAAAGCTTCTGGAGCTCCTTGCCATGCTGGTGTAACACCCCACATAGCAGCTACTCTTTCTCTGATCTCATCCCTTACAGGTAAGTAATCCATTTCTTGTAGTGTGTGGAATAGCCTTACCATGTCTACTCTACCTCTTTGGTTCCTAGCAGATACTGCTACCATAGGTATGTAGTTGGGGTCCATTCTTGTTTGAGCCGCTATATGTTCTCGTTCTCTACGTAATGACTCTGGGTCATCGGTAGTTACCATTAACATCGCTGCAGGCATTTTTCTCTCAAAGAAATATCTATATAAGTTTTTATCCATACCTACTAAGGTCAAAGCCTTTTCAAATATAGTAAGTATTGGTGACCATCCATAAGTTTCAGATGGAGCAAATTTAGATAAGTGAATAATTTCACTGTCTGTGAAATACATATGAGCACTTCTGTGATAGTACTTATACATTGCGGGAACTAATGTTACTTCACAGTCTCCTTTTTCACATGTCCCTGCTGATTCTTGAACCACTTCTCTGTGAATTGGACAAAGGAAATGAGAGTTCTTAGGTAATCCCGCTTGATCTAAATCAAACTCTACTAGTGCCGGATTTAAACGTCTAATTTCTAATAGTTTAGCCCTAACTTCCCCGCCACCTACATCTTTATACTCTTTTGCTAAATATAAAAATCCGTCATCAAGAGAGTTTACATCAAAGTGGAATTGTCTAAATACTTCTTCCATGCTTTGATCAAATACATTACAATCTTTTAACCAATTCTGTAATCTTTCTTTTTGTTCTTTATCAGGGTTTTCAATTTTTGGAACTATTTCTAATCCCCTTCTGAAAACTTCACCAGTAATATGATTTAACGGTCCCCTAATCTCTTCAACCGACAAGCAAATAGTTTGTAAATCTTGTACTAGCTGTTGTCTGTACGCCATTTGATGACGAACCCATGTATTAACCACATGATCTAATCCAACTGTAGGAGCCGCTCCGGTGTCACCAGTAGATTTCATTACATCCAACAGACTTATTTGTTTGTTCAAGTCTGCCATTGTTTGCTGCATTTGCGGAACTTGTGGTAAATATTCAGATAATTTCATTATTAATCCCTGCTTAGTTTAGTCATATCTTGCATAGATACTAACTTTAATATGTTGTCCATCGCTTTCTCTTTTAATTCAAACTCTTCTGATCGAGAAGCCGCTCTTTCAACAACATTTTTTTCTTTTGTTAGATTTTTTATCTGCTCTTCTAACTCCTGAATTTTTATAGCTTTCGTTTCTATTTCATATTCTAGCTCCGATGTGTCTATGGCAGAACCAAAATTTGCATTCTCTAAAACACCCCGACTACCAGCTTCTTTTATTAGGGCTATAAACTGTCCTTCAGACAAAGTTACAACTGCTGGACTATCATCTGGAATATCTTCCTCAGCATCCATTGTTTTTAAATCTGCATGCCAAGTATCTAGTATTCTCCAAGTATTTGTATCATCTTTGAGAGCCACATACTGCTGCCCTGAATCTGAAAGCATATTTCCTATTACCATTTACTTCTCCTAAAACTTTTCTTCTTTATATTATACTATATTTTTTGTATTTATCTTCTACCTGATAATTCTTGGCGAAGTTGATTGTTTTCATGTACATATTTTTCTGCTAAATCTGTATATAAAATTGTTAACTTATCAAGTTTTTCAGCTAAAAGTAACATCTTAGACTTTAAATCCTCTTGAGTTTCTAAAATGTTAGTAATGCCTTTCATTTCTTCTTGGTGATTGTAAAAGGAATTATCAAACTCTTTACGTTCATTGGTGTCCATTATTATCTCCTATGAAATAAGGCAAACACTATACCCACACGACTTACAAGTCTCACAACCTGATTCAAAAACTACTGTTGGGGTCTCACAACAATTGTGTTGCGGAACTCTATAGTTAATTTTATTTGCTAATTCAGCTTCTTCATGCTCAAACCCGTCTAATGGAAGCTGTTCTACCTTGTCTGTGTTACCCTTTACTAAAACCTCTTTTTCTCTACTCCCAGCTCTGTACACTGTTATGCCCTTACACTTAGTTTTCCAAGCAAGTATGTATGCATTCTCAACGTCTTCTTTAGTTGCACTGTTAGCAAAGTTTATCGTTTTAGATATACCAGAATCTACGGCTTCTTGAAAAGCTGATTGCATTAACACGTGATCTTCAGGAGATATTTCAGGAGCAGTAGCATATACTTCTTTTACCCAGTCAGGAACTTGTGGCACTGTTTCCAAAGATCCTCCTTCAGCTAAATAATCCATCAAATCTTCTGAGTGAAATCCATGTTTTATGGCATCAGCTTCAAAGTATTTGTTTACGTAGTTCAAAGTTTTACCTTCTAATATATTTTGTTTTTTCCAAGCCAATGCAAACGTAGGTTCTATCCCACTAGATGTATCAGCTATCATTGATATTGTGCCTGTAGGAGCAACTGTTAATCTGCAGTGATTCCTAAAAGCTTCAGTCTCTTTATCGTAGTTACTATTACCCCACGCTGGGAATGGTCCTCTAGCTTTCGCAAGCTCTAAAGACTCATCATCAGCCCATTGTCTAATCTCCTTTGCAATTTCTGAGCCTATCTCTCTAGCCTGTTCAGAGTTATATGGAACCCCCATTTGTATTAATAAATCAGCAAAGCCCATTATACCTAACCCAATCTTTCGAGTTGCTTTAGTCATCTCTTCAATTTCAGGGGTAGCATATTTATTTGCATCTATTACATTATCTAAAAAATGTACCGATGTTCTTGTTACTTCTTCTAATCGTGACCAGTTTATTTCTTCTTTCCACCCAAATGTACTAGACTTTTCAGTGTTTTTATAAAATCTAGCTAAGTTTATTGATCCTAAATTACAAGATTCATTACCTAGTAGGGGTTGTTCCCCACAAGGATTAGTTGCTATCATTTCCCCATATTCTTCTGAAACATGATTATCTGTGTTTACTTGATCTAAAAATATCATTCCCGGTTCCCCATTAGTCCAAGCACCCTCTACTATTTTGTTAAACACTTCACGAGCATTTAGTTGACCAGTCACTTCATTAGTTTTAGGGTTTATTAAATTGTAGTCCATATTACCTTCAACTGCTTTCATAAAGTTAGAGTCAACCCCAACTGAAATATTAAAGTTATGTATTTCCCCCTCAACTTTTTTACAATCTATAAAATCTAATATGTCTGGGTGATATATAGACATAACTGCCATATTTGCCCCATCTCTTTTACCACCTTGAGTTATCATAGATGAAACTCTTGACAACGTTTTTAAAACCTCAATAGGACCACAAGCAATACCATGTGTAGATTTTATTGAAGATCCTTTAGGTCTTAATTTAGACAAAGAAAATCCTGTCCCACCACCGAACTTTTGAACCATAGCACTATCAGTTGCTGCCTTCATTATACCTTCCATACTATCTTCTAGTGGAAGAACAAAACAAGCAGATAAAGTACCCTGTTCTGTACCTGCATTCATTAACGTAGGGGAATTAGGTAAAAATTCTAAAGTATCCATAATAGTAAAAAAGTCTTTTTCGGATAAAACTGCTTCTACATTTAATTTCATATAGTCTTTATCTACTTCTGAAACTGATTTAGCTACTCTGTGAAACATTTCTTTAGGAGATTCTATTACTTCATTATCACTATTTTTTAATAAATACCTGTGATTTAAAATAACCTTTGCTTGTTCTGTAATTTCTGATTTATTTTCTTTTAATGTCATTATTTAAAGTCTCCTAATTTTCTTAATTATTGTCTATGTCCACAATATAAACATAGCCCTCTTTCTGGAACCCAAAAAGAAGCACTACAAACACTTTCTTTACATTGAGGATTTGGAGCTAATTCTGCTTTTTCTACAGCATTAACCGGTTCCATCTGTAACGGGTTGGGTTTGTTTTCACCTTGTTGTAATAAGCCACTTTTCTCTTCTTGCTGCTGTTTCCTGCTCTCAGGGGTTTCCCCCGGACTCATAGCGTTTAGCCAATCAGTCGCACTGCCTAAGTCTACGAACTTATATGCGGTGTCATGTACAGCTTGTAAAGCCATCGCAATTGAGAAAAATGCATCCCCATGTCCCATCGGTGTGTCGGGTGCTTTTAATTCATTGCTCACAGACAATATTTGCTGCTTCTGTCTTTCGTCTCTTATTAACTTTATGTTACCACCATGGACAAATTTTTCAAAGACTTGAGCCATAGTATTTTTGCTTTTTACGGTAAAGTGCATAGATCTCCATCTAGCATCTAATCCTCTGTCTTCTAGCTCTCCCCTTGTGTTATCCACATACCCAGAATTAATGTCAAAGTTTTCTGCTACTTCATTTAAATATTCTATCTGATCTGAGTAACTCCACCCATCTAAGAACGAGTGATGTATTTGTTCTATATATTCCCCTCGTTTTCTAAACAGAACTAAGTGAGATGGATGTCTTTTTTTACCCACATCAAACCCCCCAAAAATTTGATCTCCTGTTTCCCAATCGTTATATTTTTTAGTTACTGGAGCAGATCTTAAAGTCTCGTCTTCACATTTAGTAATATCTTCCTCATCAAAATAAGATTCCGTAGCA
>Ga0208134_1001333_pt1 | contig 14362 bp, 21 predicted proteins | sample VirMetDEL_Mar_31_FD_184515 | JGI IMG/M metagenome (GOLD analysis project Ga0208134, IMG submission 184515) | Aqueous microbial communities from the Delaware River and Bay under freshwater to marine salinity gradient to study organic matter... | ecosystem: Environmental > Aquatic > Marine >... | reverse complement strand
AATATGCAAACCTTTTACATTTTGACCATCTGTTACATTTATTACTAACCCTCCACTTATTATTTCATCGTAAGCTCCTACACCATCACCATTAACAGTTAAGTCACCATTAATAGTTACGTCACCCGATATAGTACCTCCTGCTAGTGAAACATTAAGCCTACTATTTGATGTATCTAAAGCTGCGTTGAGAGTTTCTTTTGATGTGGCTGCGTTTATGCCAATTGAATTACCCGAAGAGTCTGAATAAACTTTATTTAATACTTCTTGGGTTGTAAATTTTCTTAAGTTATCTGCCATAACTTGTACCTACTTATTGTCCACCACCACCGCTCGAATGAGCATTATTAAAATTATTTTACTGCGTAAGCATTTATAGGAGAAGCAACAGATATAATTCTTTTATTGCTTTCATTATCTGCTAATTTACTATAAAATTGTTTCATATAATATTCTTTTTTATCAATTTCGCCTCTTCTATCTGATAACATTGCTTTGCAATAATCTACTACTGCTAGACTTAACATTTTATTTAAATTAATATGAGAAGTAGAATCAGGAGATGTAACTTCTTTAGGTATTTGTTGTATAATAATTCTTTGACCAGAAGATTCAGCAGTTAAAGTGCTTGATGTTCTTAATATAACATTATTAGTTCCTGCGAAAGTTGCTATTGTATGATCTCCATCGTTACTAGAAGACCCTTTAATTCTAATCTTATCACCTACTGCAAATCCACTAGTTGTATCCCAAAAATTACTAGTAGTAGTAACTATATCAGTATTATTACTTTGAGCAATAGATATATTAGTTCCACTTGCATATGATAATGTCGTTTCTAATGCTTCCGATATAAAAGGTTCACTTACTTTAGTATATTCTACTCTCAATCCATTTGCAATATCTTCGTCTGGATATACAAGTTCATTTTGATATTGTTGTAATACACCTGATTGAGTAATCCTATTTTCATTCCTACTTCCTAATAGTTTATATAAAAGAAGTTCTCTTCCTCTTAGGTAATAAAAATAATCTTTATCTACATAACTACTCATGGTGAGGTGTCCTCTACAACATAATGTGGTTGATTAGTTAATCTTTTAATTTTTTTATATTTACTTGCACTTGTGTCTAGTACACTTACATTTTCTATTGCTATTAAATCTCTAGGTAATATGTAAACATTATCGTTGGAATCGTGTGCATCTATAATATCTTGTTTATGTATATCAATTTTTTCTTTTGTATTACTTTGTATTAAATGTATTGCATCTTTTACCCAAGCAATTGTAAGCGTTTCTTCTTTAATCCCTACTCTTTCCATTAATTCTAAAACTGTCATTTTTTCATTCCTTGCATTGCTATTGCAGTTTCTAATGTTTTTGGATTATTCTCTATGTAGGACTTTACTTCAGCTAATGCTAAATTATAATGTTGTTGAGACATTTGCCCAAAATGAGTTTTTTCTCCTAATTGAGCCTGTATTGTTTGTATTCTAGCCATTAACATTTCACTATCTTCATCTGTATTTATCCAATGTTCAGTTCCTCCAAAATAATTATTAGAACTTGTATTTTGTGTAAAATTACCTTGAAGATCATCATTCATCATTAACTTTGCAAATTCTTTAAAACAAGCATAATTAATAACTACATTTCTTAAATCTGAATCATCGTCTACTTTTGTATGATCTATATATAATGCTTTTGCAGTTTCAGAATCTGTAGGAGAAGGTTTTACTATTATTACAGAACCTTTATTGTTAGCTGCGTTATCAAAATAGTATTTAGGAAATTTTGATGTAGCGACTTTTAGACTACCTGAACTTGGTTCTATAAAAGCAGAATCTTCTCTAGAAACTTCTTTTGCACTAAAACCATTTCTAGCTACGCTTAATATTCCATCAGTTGCGATAGGAACTACAATATTCCCACTAGAATTTCCTCCATCAGAACTTGGGTCTGTAAAAGTAGATGCCCATTTTATTAGATTTTTTGGAACATTTGCTACTACAAACTTCTGCGCAGATACAATAAAATTTGCATCGGCTGTTCCTACTCCAGTTATTTCTTGTATTTCACTTGCTATTGTTGATGTTGCCATATATTATTTACTTTGTATATATAGGGGAGGCGAAACTCCCCTATATATTGTTTATTAGTCGTTACGCTAGTCTAATTACAGAGACTGCTTCACTTCCTGATTTTGCATTTGTAACATGAACTCCCCATAATGAAGAACCAACGCTAAAAGCATCATGAGTAGTAGCAGGGTTTTCAATATCTGCAAATCCTACAATCGTTACTCCTGAACCAGCAACCATCGTACAAGTTTCGTCTTCTCCGGCTGAACCTGCATTAATGAAAGAAAACTGAAAAGTATCTCCACTAACACATTTGCCATCACTAGCTTTAACTTTCATTGCTGCGACTATTAAAGCAGCTGTAGGAGTAGTAATATTCCTAGCTGCAGCTGGGTCACAAGTGTGAGCACATGAATTAACCATATCTTCAGCTACAAGAACTAAATTACCAGCTAAAGTTCCATGTGCTTTGATAGAGCTTTTTTGAACCCATCCAATGTTTCCATCAGCTTTATTTTGTCCGTATAAGGGATTAGCCATAATTGAACCTCCTATTTCCAGACAGCGTGGGCTTCAGGCATTTTCCATTCCATCCCAGCTTCTGTTTGAATTAAGTCAACCCTGCGATCAACACCACTATTTTCAAGAGTCTGAACTCCAACGTATACTGCAGTATCACGATTCAATCCGTTACCCACCAATGGTCGGTATGCACATTGTGTCATGTTAATTGCAAGTATCTTAACTCCAGTACCATCTAAGTGAATGTTTCTTACTAGATTCATTGCACCATAAGGAGTCATAACCTGAGTTACATCTAATCCATAGACTTGCTTTTTACCTGCGATACTAAAGTCTGCACGACCAAGAGAATTACTTCCATCACTAACTTTAGAAACATTAGCTGAAAAGTATCCACTTAGTTTATGCATCCAATTGTATGTTTCAGTAGAACACATGAATAGAGTCGCATTTGCATTGTTGTAACGAGGATCAAGAAAGTTACTCATGTCATCAAGAAAATCATCTTGAGACTTAGAACCACTTCCACCAATACCAGAACCATCAAAGATATTACCATAACTAGTAATAAAGCTAATAGCACCTTCTGTGTATTGAGCTCCATCATTATCAGTTCCTTGAGAACCAAATAATAATGCTTGTTCGATGTCAAACTTATGCTCGATTAACTTAGTTCTCCAAATTCTTGCAAATTCATTTGGTTCATACTTAAGAACAGTTGCTCTTGTAGTATTATCCATTGCCATTGCAGTTTTAAAGATCTGAGTTAGACCAAACGCAGTTGAGAAAGGTTGATCTTTCCAACTTTCAGGGTAACCTGAACCTTGAGAATGAGCAGATCCAATTACATACGATCTTTTCTTTTCAAGATAAGAAGCTATTGATTTACCTGAAATATCTACCCCGTCAAGAGCGTTCTCAAAAGTTTGATAAGATGTTAGTTCAATATCAGCGCCCGCTGAACCTTTACTAACTATTTCTGTTTTAAGTACAACTGCATCAGATACAGATGAGCTATCTACAGATAGTATTTTAGCAACTAAATAGTCATCTGGGGTAGTAGCATCACCACTAGCATCTGTCCAATCTCCAGCTACCTCAGAACCATTAAAATTACTAGAACCAGTAATGATATAAGGGATTTTTATAACTGAATTAGGAAGAAAGAACTGTGGTTGAGATCCTGAAGAACCCGGAAGTACATCAGAACCAGTTTGACCATATATTGTTTGAATATTGCCTGCAGATTTATAATCTCCAATCATACAAAAATAATATATATCACCAGCGTCTACATCTGTATGAGTTACAGTTGCGTTTGTTCCTGCTTCAGAAGATGGAGCAGAAGTTCCATGATTTGATACATAAGCGTATCGTTTGTGATAAGAAGATCTACGTTCAGTAAATTTGAACTCCGGATCATCTGTTGGTTTTTTGGCGACTTGAGAAACAAATCGGAAAAAAGGATCTTGCGCTATTGAAAGTTCAGAAATCCTATCCCCAAAATTATATTTTCTTCTAAGGTCACCTGTGTCTTTTGAAGTACCATCATTCCACGAAGCTGTGTCATTAAAAGTACCTAAGCCAAATACATCAGCCATTTTATTACCTCTTTATTTTGAGTTAATGGCTAACAATATATTTTCTATATACTGAAAGCCTTTTCTAGTTCACTACCAGAACCCAAAATTGTATCAAAGACTGAATCTTCATTTGATCGTTCAACTGGAGTGCTACCTTGTGTTGCAAGTGTACCCGGTTGTTGTTGAACTTCTCGCATTTTATTATGAATTTCTTGTCTTGTAGAATCAGCTATTTGCTCATCCCTATTCTTTCTATTCATCAAGTAATATATATCTTCAAGCTCTAAAGACTTTGATTTAGCAAATTCAGTAAAGTTTCTCCATTCATCATCAGACATATTCATCTTTTGTTTGAATTGAGTTTCTTTAGCCATTTTTGCATTTTCTGTCTTTTGAGTTTGCAATACATTAGAAAGACGACGCTGTACTACACCATCGATTGTCGCTCCCAATACTTTTGCAGAATCAGAATCAGGTTGAGAAAAAGCCTCATCTGGATCAAAAACAAAATCTTCATCTAAATTCAATTTTTCATTCATTGATTGTGGGGTCTGGCCTCCACCCTCAAAATAACTCCTCACATGAGAAATTAAATTAGGGTCTTCTCGCATAGCATCAAGAATCGGCATATAAGGTTCTATTTCGGCAAGTTTGCCATTTAACCTTTTAGCTTCTCTACTTGAATCACTATACCTTTTTTGTAAAGTATCTAATTCATTACTAGGTACTTCACTCTGAACTTCTACATTAGGGCTCGTCTGCGTGTTACGGCTTTGTTCCGAGGTTGTTTGCGAAGGTCTATCTAATATACCACCATTTACCTGATTATCTAATTCTTCAAAAAAATTATCAGATGTCATTCCCATGACGGCATCTTGTACGCTTTTACTTTCGGGGGCTTTATCAGCGTTACCTACTTGTTCTGACATACTATCTCCTATTTTAAGGTTGTATTAATTTAGCAAATAAAAATCATAAGATACAAGTCTTAAGATTTCTCGTTTTTACCTACATCTTCTTTTACTAATTTCATATCTGCTTTCATTTTGTCAAATTCAACTTTCAACATTCCTCTTAAGAGTTTTTGTTGAGCTTCAGTTTCCAAAACATCTTTTCTTACTTCCATTGACGCATCTCCAACTTTCATTTTAATTCCAGCTTGGACTAATTGTCTTTGTAATGTTTCTATTGCACCATCTTTATCTTTGACCATCTCTTGCATAGATTGTAACTGACTTTGCATTTGAGATACCATAGATTTTCTTTCCATAATTTTTTCTTTATTTCTAATGTCTGTTTCAGATAACATTGCTACATCATCTATAAGACCAGCTTGATACCATTTAAAATATTCTTCTAATAATGCCCATCTGTTTAATGGTAGGGTTGCACCGGCTATTATTCTAACATCAAATCTAGCAGATGCATAATCTTTATATTTTCCTATTGCTTTTCCATAATCATTATAAAGACTAACATTAATTCGTACTTCTTTTTCTTCTTGAGCGTTTCCAGCATTTGGTTGAACTATCCTAAATACTTTTTCAATATTATAATGTTTTTGTGCCATCATTTGAAAGACTTTACCTACATGCTCTAATGAAGGTTCTACGATACTATTCATCCAAGCTTTTAATCTCCTTGTTCCAAACTCATCATTAGCAAGTAACCCTCTATATGTTTCAGCTTGGTCTTGAGAAAATCCCATCATTGCAGAAGGAACTCCACTTATGTATTCTGCATCTGTTTTACCTTGTTGCACAACTGTAAAAAATGCATTATTAATAGGAGCTGGTTGAATTGGAGTAGGAGGTTTAAAACCCGGTCTGTATTTTAACAATGCTCCCGGAGAAGAAGAGTATTTTTCCCATTCATCTTCAGGTACGGAACCCTCTTCATACATCCATCTAAGATTAGAGGATAAGTTTGCATTGTGTAGCATTATTTGGTGTGCTTTATTTATTTCTTGTTGTTTACCTATTAATGGAGTAACTGCACTTAATGGAAAAGGACTTCCTGTATACATATAAGGAATAGGAATTATTGGATATTCACTAATAGGTATTATTTGTTCAAATAAAAAAGTATCATCACCTGCACTACAAGTTTTAACAATTCTATTTTCATAAAATTCTATAGAATCTATTATGTTCTTTTTAAATTCTTCATCTTGTTCAAATTGTTTATATTGGGATTCTGACAATACTTGCTCTTTAACAATAGTAGCTTCTTCTCTTGCTTGAGATATAAGTTCCATTTCTTTTTCTCTAATACCTTGAGCAGCCATTTTTTGAGAATTTTCTACCATTAATTTTGCTCTTTCAGGAATTATTTCACCTTCTTGAACTTGTCTTTCTATTTGTAATTGTTTTTCAATAACTTGAACTTCTATTTCTTGTTTAAATGTTTCTAATTGTTGCTGAACTTCTTGTTTTAACATTATTAATTCAGATTCAGAGGGTTCTATTTTTATATATACGTTTCTGTATTTAAATTTTTTCTTAGAGTATGTTTCATAGTAAGGGACTATATCATCGTCTTCAGATTCAGCATTAACTCCACTTGTAATGTCTTCTCTTTGAATTGTGTCTGTAAAACTTGCATCTCTTTGAGAATAAGATATTACATCTGTGCCTCTAGTTACTTTTTTTATTTTTGTTTCATATTCTGGGAATAAATTAATAAGTCTGGATCTAGATATATTTTTTCTTATTTGAATAAAGTTTGCATCTCTATATAAAAAATCTTGACTAGAAGGGTCTACATATACATCATAAGGATTTATTCTATTAAACCTTACTTCTCCCATTCCTCTATCTGCATCTTTGTCAATATCTATTAAAAAGTAACCCACACCTTTAGTTAATGAATCTAAAGCTATTTGACTATAGAGAGATTTACCATTAGATAAGTACCAACAATAATCTGCTATATCGGAATGGACTTGAGCAACGTCTACGTCATCACCAGTTGCCCCTACAGCTTTCCACTTAGGACTATTTGCAGTAACAAAGTATTTCATTATTTCTATAATAGGAGTTATTCTATTAATAGTAAATGTAGGCATACCAGATTCTTCTAGCATTGTCATTTCTTCTTTAGTCAATTGTTCATTAAGATAAAAATCATATCCTTTTTGACTAGTGGTTTGCCATCTTTGTCTATGAGAGTTATTTGCTTTATCCCATATTTGCTTATTTACTTGTGCTTTATTTTTTTTAGTTACTCTTGCCATTGTTAATCCCTTATCTCTACATGAACTAAGTCATCAAATTTGTTATCATTTATATCTCCATCGGAATCCCAATCGCCACCCCAACGAATTTTTAATTCCATAGATTGACCAATACCTCTTAACATTCCACCCATATAGTGAAACATTTCTCTGTCTTCCCAATTTATCGGGTAAGGAGCGAGATCAACAGCTTTTCCTGTTATGTGTTTGGAATACTTTGTTTTAGTTTTCCCTTGTGCTAATAATTGCTCTTGCCGCTCCTTACTCCGCACACCTTCTATAATGGTTACATCCATTATTTTAATTAATTCATTAAGAACTTTTACTAAATTAGAATCTACACCCTTTAATCTTTCTTTGCTTTTTTTCCCAAATCTATACATGAATAATCCCTATGATATTAACCAACTTTTTGCTTTTCTTTTTGGTTTAAACCAACCTTTCTTTTTTTTATCTTTTTTCATGTTTGGTGGAAAAGCATGAATTTGTGCGTAATAAAGGCTCTCAATTGTGTCATCGTGAGCCATCTTAGGGCCGAAAGTAAGGATTTCGTTGATTAAATCAAACATATTTTTCTTTAAATATACAGTTCCTGTACTAAAACGTGCAGAAAGACCAGAATAGATTCTATTTCGTTTTTGAGTTCCTCCCGGTTTTTCAGGAATAACAGATATATTAAATTTATTTAATCTTCTTCTTTCATCGTTTAATGCTTGGAATATACTTCTATTCATAGCAACATCTTCTACAGTTGAAGAACTACAATTATACTTTTCATGTAATTCTAATATTAAATCTACTACACCTTTCTTTCCTAATATTTCTCCTGTGTCTGGATTTTTAGATCCAATAGTAGGAATACTTCTATGCCTTTCATATTCCAATACATATAAATTATTATTTCCATCAATTGCAATAACAGTTATTACACTATAATCAGAATGTTTTGTATCAATATCTGTAGCAGGATCGCAACCTATAAATGTATTAACTGGGATTTCTTCATTATCTTTTATTAAAAAATTAACACCATCTTCGTGTTTAAAGTATCCTTCCCAATATCGTATATGTTCTCTTCTCCATATAGCATCTTCTTTTGATTGAACTTCCATCATGTACTCTTGATAAAATTTTTGAGGTTGTCCAGAATCTGCATAGAATTTTTTCTTTTCTTCTATCTTTGATAATGGAAACCATCCTTCCCATAATGGAGTAGTTTCGTCTAATAAAGCCTTATATGTAATTACTTTCCAAGCAAAAGATTTATTTTCTTTTTTTGCTTTAGCGTGTTTATTTATTAAATGATTTATAAAAGAATCATAATGGACTGGAGTACCATTAACTCTCAGTCTTCCTGTATGTGGTTCAATAGCAGGATAAACAACTGCAGTAACTAAGTTTGCATTTTTATCTCTAGCTTCTTTTGTTATTGTATTGTTTTCATGTTCAAAATCATCAAGAACAATAAGGTCGTATCTTTTATGTAACTTTGCTCCACCACGAATACCTGCTACATTAGATTTACTTATAAGCTTACATCCGTTTACTAATTCTATATCTTCTTCCGTCCATTTTTTTCCTTTCATTGGCCCGAAATAATATCGTATAGAATCATTATTTTCTAAGTGGTATTTAATATAATCCATGTTACCTACACTTAATTTTTGTGTAGCGGATACCCAAGCATAAAATAAAAAGTTTTCTTTACTTGCAAATACAAAGTCTTTTATAATAGATGCTTTTGTAAGAACTGTTTTACCATGACCTCTTGGAACTATAATTGCAGTTTGTTTTACTTCTTTATCATCTATTGCATCAGATATTTCATAATGAAAAAATGGAGTTTCAGACCTCATAAAATCATCTGGTAAAAATAATTTACCAAAAGAGATAAGGTCTTTATACGCTAATTGTAAGGCTTCTTCAGCTTTGTTTATGTTCTGACTGTTGATATTTGCCATCTAGGTGGTCTTTGAATTTATCTTCTAGTTTTTCCATTTCTATAAAATCATTAAATAATGTTTCAGTAACCCTAAGTCTTTCTGTAACAAAACTTAATTGTTGATATATACTTTTTATAGATCTTCTTAAATCATGTTTAGTAATTGTATTTTTTTTCTTCATGCCTGCTCCTTTATTTTTTCAGGGATGTCTAACATTCTTATAATTTTTTGCATTCGTTTAATATTATAGTATGTAGTAGAAGTCATATTGTACAATATAAAATCTTGAGAAATCATCTTATCTAATTCTTTTAAATAGATAATAGCTTCATCTAATTCTAATTCGTTAGGTACATCGTCTATAGGTTTTAATTCTCCCAACACTCGACTCCTTTCTCTGAGAACTCCATAGTAACCCATCCAGTTCTTGCCAAAGGATAAAAAGAATATCTAGCGTAATCAGCATATTTAAGAAATGATCCACCTCTTATGTACCATTTTTTTCTTTCTTCTTCTTGATCATCTTTACTAACAACAAAACTATGCATAGGTTTTACATATAATTGATGATTGTGTCCTAAGAAAAATACATCTCCTTCACTATATACTGAAGCCATTTTATCTAATTCCATATCCCCATTTTTTCCCCCACCTTTACCATGACCACTAACTAATTTATATTCTTTATCTTTAATGGTTATTTTAGTATATCCGGGCATTCTAAAGTAAGGAACTTCCATTGCTTCAGCAAGGACTTTACATACATCAAAGTTTAGTATATTAAATGATCTAATATAATCGTGGTTTCCTCCTCGAATAAATAAACACTTGTCTTTAATTGGTTCTATTAATCTTATAAATTCTAAGTATTGTTCATCAGGTGGAATATCTTGTCCGTCTTGACTAATTTTATAATTAGGTGGAATTAATTCTAGTAAATCTCCATTACCAAACCATCTTGCATCTTTATCCTCTGCAATCATTTGTACAGCTCGATGAAACTTCTCACTATCAAACTCTACTGCTCCTACATGGACATCAGTTAATCCATGAACTCGTAATGTCTTTTTACTTTTAACACTTAATACATCCCCGGGTTCTACATCTCTATTATTAGCATATGGAGTGTTTTCTAATACTTCGTATGTTATTGAAAAATTTTTCTTACAACTATTGCAAACATATTGTTGTTTAGGTTTATCTCCTTTCATGTGACTTTTACTGCCTAATTTAATTGTACCATTTTTTTTAGTATGAGCAGATTTGCAATAAGGGCATATCATTTGGATTCTCCTTCGATTTGTTTTTGATCTCTAGATGCACCTTCTAATTGTTCTTGTGAGAACCCTTGGAATACACCCATTAGACCTACCTCTTTTTGTTTTATATTATTGTTTGATGTTCCTACTATTTTACCTAATTCTTTTGCAGATTGTAAAATTATATTATCATCTTCACTATAATCAGCAAGATGTTTTAATTTACCTAATATATATTCGTGGTCTATCCCTAAACCTTTTGCAACGTCAAGCACTGATTTTTGTATTTCTTCCATTACTCTTTCCTGTTTTAATAATATAGTCGCTTTCTTTCTAGCTTTTTGATTAGACTCTTCTTTAAAAGCATTTTTATATGCATCTAAAGCACCCATACCTACAACAACATTTGTAGCAAAGTCTTTTTCTTTATTGGTGATTTTAGTTCTTTTATGTACTCTTTCGGAAGTATTTTTTATAGTCTTAGAAAATGTGTATCTATTAGGGTGACTAGAAAAGTCTGTATCCATTTTTGTAGATTTTTTATTAATAAAACTACCTACGACAGTCCGTACCCAACCGTCTGCATATTTATAATTTTTTGTATCTGAATGATGACTTACCATTTTTTTAACTTTTAATAATTGTACAATTCTATCATCGTCACTATACACCCAACTATTTTCGTCTGCTTTTCTCCAATCGGGATGCACAACTGTATTAGGATGATCTTTTTTAAACTCTTCTAAATCATCATATACAAAGTGTTTTATGTTTTTTATTCTTCTGTTTTCCATATTAATTTGTCTGTTAATACTAGCACTTGTTCTGATAGACCATCAATTAAATCGCTTATTTCTTCAGGTATTAAATAAATTTTATCATCTACTTCAATAGCAACTAATTTATTAGTTAAACTACTTAGTATGTCTTGTTGTTTTTTAAGAGGCAGATTTGCTATACTTTCTATCAGGTTTGCCATTTACTTTCTTTTTATGTATTATTTTTAATATAGACGTAGCGGTATATATCATACCATCTAATATTTCTTCTAAAGCTTCTATTTCCCAAACCCTACCATCAAAAGGATTAAGTTCTTCATTGTATTCTCGTTTTCCTTTCTCAAGTCTTTCTTTTAATAACTCTATTATCTCTTTATTCATATATACCTTTATTTTCCCTTGCCCAACCACCCACTAAGTTAAATGATAGGTCAATACCAATACAAGTACAAACCCCAGTTATTTACTAAAAAAATTGTAGGATTTTGATAGAGAGCCTTTTTCTCTATATATACCCCCTATATGGGGGTTTTGATATAACTAATTTTAGTTATTTTTGATTTGATTATTATTTTGATAATTAATTAACAATAGTCATAAAGGAGAAAGTTATGTCTAAGCAAGCAGCGAAAGCTGAAGTTTTTACAAAAGTTCCAAGGTCTTACTACCTTGAGAAGGCTCAGCAGTTGAAGTTAAGTAGTCTCGATCAGATACTTAAAGCACCTGTTAAGCGTGGGTGGAATCGTGCGTTTGGTGTGTCAATACAATCTAAGTCTGACATTAAACGTGCTCTTGAAATGAATCTTCGTGAGATAAATGATATGTGTGTAGCAGATGGTTATGAACCAGTATACGCTCCAGTAGAAGAAGAAACAGTTCATATTGGAACAATAGGATAGTTAGGGTGGGAGTAATTAAGTTTGCTCCCATTACTATTTTAACTTTAACTACATTAAACTACTTGTCTAGATACAACATATATGTCTAGAATGTGTGTTTAGTAGCCTATATTGTATGCATACAGACGCATAGATAGTTTATGTATATATATAGTAATTTTAAGATAACTTGGGTATTAACATTATAGGAGTAATTATGTTGAGAGAACCGATTAAGTCGTACGAGCTGTTGCCTAATCCATTGTTGTTTGCGTTAGATAAATGTATTGGGAAAGAAGATGAAGTGTATTGCTCTAGATTAAATTTAGATGAATTATATAATGCTACTAAAAATGTTAACGAAAGTCAATTGAATAAATGTAGAGGAGTAGGTAAGAAAGCTTTGCTATTATTTAAAATGTTTAAACATTATGGTAGTACAAGAAGTGATTGGTAATTAGTCGCCTAGACCTGATCAATGTGTCTAAGAGAGTTAAAACTAGATTATCTCCGTAGAGGGATAACGGGCTACTCGGTATAAACTGATCAAAATTTTTTTTTGCGCTGTTGATTGTAATGTATAAGGACTCCGCAGTTCTACTTTACCTCGGAAGTCAGCAGTGCAAGAACTTAGACTAGACTCGGCAAGTCGATGAATCAAAGGGCTGGTATGTATAAAGATATACTAGTTAAAATCTGCAAAAAAGCGGACACCATCTGTATTTATTCTATAAGAAGTGTATTTATACATAGACCTACGAATAAAGAGAAGTATGGAATCAGGCTTAATACTAAGTCAGCCCTCGTCTAAACTTTAATTTAAATAAACAAAAGGAATAGTAAAGATGAATAAAGACCAAGAAAAATATATTTTTAATCTTGTTGAAAAAGAAATGAGAAGGCTAGACCTTATTAAATATAATTATAGCCCTCGTTATCATAGTAAGAAGCTAAAAGAAATATTTAAAGAAAGAGGTTTATGTATTTCAATTCTAAATACTTTAGAAAAGAACTATGGCATGAAGATAAGTAAGTAAACAAAAGGAAAAAATATGAAGATAAGCAAGTTCAGAGCATTAATGACACTAGAGAGAGTAAATGAAAAAGTAAAGCATTGTAAAGAATATATAACTTCTTTTGGTGAACCATTAAAAAAAGACTATGATGATTTAAAAAACTTAGATCAGATAGTAGGTTATTATATTGGGTATAGTGAATGCTTGAAAGAAATAGAAGATCAATTAGACGAAACAAAAAATCAAACAAAAGAGGAATAAATTATGGTTAAAGAATCAAGTGATATATATAAAGATATAATTAATTGGGAATCAGAAAGTAGATCGAAAGATCAATTAGTTAAAGACTTAGGTCAAAAAGTTAATGGAAGTAAAATTATTTCTTATGCTAACATTGCAGAAGAGCTAAAAAGATTAAACATACAAAATGAAAAGTATGTAGATAAGATAAATGATTTGTTTTATCGTGCTAATTCATTGCAAGATGAAGCTGTAGGATTAGTAGACGAAATTAATGAGATTAATGATGTTGTTTAATAATTTAAAAGAAGTAGAAAGTAAAGAGTTCAATTGGTCTAAATATAAACAAGATACAATTAATCGTTTTGTAAAGAAGTTTGGAAGTCTAGAACAAACAATTATTGTACTAGATGCTGAGATTCAAAGTCTTAAAGTAACAAATTCTGCTTTACAAGAGATGATAGATTGGGATGATGAATCTATGCAAATGAATGGTTAAAAAACAAAGGAGAGCATTATGAGTAAAATGGGATTTATAGATTATTTATGTGAAAATAATGATCGAGAAGCTTTATTAGAAGAAGTAGGTACTCCAGAAGATGTTAATTATTGGATGGATAAACATAAACAAGGAAAAATAAAAGAGGAAATCAATATGTATAATTCAAAGAAAATGATAGTTGTTAATTCGTATATATCGTCATACAACAGAGGCAATTTAGAATATAAAGGAGCTGCTTACAGAAGAATGATGAAGCTTATCAATGTATTTTTTAGTTCTGCTTTAATGAAATCAAATTTATTAAACAAAATAAATCATAAAG
>Ga0208134_1001331_pt1 | contig 14370 bp, 18 predicted proteins | sample VirMetDEL_Mar_31_FD_184515 | JGI IMG/M metagenome (GOLD analysis project Ga0208134, IMG submission 184515) | Aqueous microbial communities from the Delaware River and Bay under freshwater to marine salinity gradient to study organic matter... | ecosystem: Environmental > Aquatic > Marine >... | reverse complement strand
GGTTCCTGGTGAATTTGATAAAGAAATAGGAAAATACCCAACTAAGAAAATAACAAGAGACATTGTACTTAAGGCTGCTAAGAAATATAAAATAGATCTTGAAGATGCTATTAAATACGTAGAGTATGGATGGGCGATAGATCTAAACGAAAATAAAACTACGAAAACACAATTTATATATGAATCATTCAGCGAGTTTGTTAACTCTTTAAATGAATCAAACGAAATATTAAACGAAGGTGTATTAACACATGATGGCCAAACGTTTAAACCTAAGCAAGAGATTTATTTCAGATTAAAAGGTGATGTTATTTCTGGTGTAATAAAATCAATTAAATTAGATAAATCCAAGCCAGAAGATAGTACAATTGAAGTAGAACATAAAGGTGATTCTGGTATTACTTCATCTAAATCTTGGAAAAAAGAAACAATATATGCTAATCAAATAAATGTCAATGACGCTTTTGCTAGTTGGGAAATTAAATAAATAAATAAAATAAAATGAAACACATTAAATTATACGAAGAATTTACTTCAGAATTAAATGAAGCAGTAAATGCATCAGGTTACATTAAAGCAGGAAAATTAGGTTACAATGATCAATTCTTAGGAAGAAGATCTTTAGCATGGACATTATCAGTTGATCTAGGTCTAAAAGCTACAGATGAATTTGTTGGACCATGGTTAGGATTTGATCACGTATCACTTTATGCTATCGGTAAAAAAGGAGGAACAATTCTTAATGACGCTTTAACAAACAAATATACATATGAAGAATTAAAGAAAGCAGCAGCCGACTTTATGGGAATTAAAGAATCAGTAGTAAACGAAGCAAAGGCGATGCCAACTGCAAAGGCTGCTAAAAAATTCGAAAAGGACATTAGCGAACCAAGAGACGCTGCAGATTTAGCATCATGGGTATATGATAACTATGACGTAGTTACTGGTTTAGATTTAGACGTTAGAGATGAGGAAATGGATTTTCCTGGAGAAGTTGAAGATTTAATTGATTTTCTTGGGTTTGACTACGATGAATTCGAAGAAGCATACGGAGAATATTAATCATGGACGAGGGAAAGGGAAATACTGTACTTAATTCAAAGAAGGTATATGATGATGTTAAGGACGCATTAAAAAAAATGGCAGAAAAGATAGCCAAAGATTTTAATGTAGATATAGAATCAGCATATAACGGAATTGGAAGGGCGGCGACCCATGCAACTTCTAATAAATATTCAAAGGTCTTTAACGAGGCAGAAGACCATGAGGTTGGTATGGCGATGGGACAATTGCAATCAATTCATTCGGACGCTGCTGAACTAGAGAATAAGATCGGAGAGGTCGAGAAGGATATTCCAGCATGGATTCAATCTCATATCACAAGTGCTTATGAATATTTAAAGCAGGCAAATGATAATTTCCATGAACTTGAAGAGAATATAGCACCTGGAAATATAGGAGGAATGGGAGCAGTTTTACTTCCAACATCAACACAGCCAGGTTCAGGAGATATTCCTGCAGAATCAGGAGATGCTGAAGAAGACTACAAGAAAAAGAAAAAGAAAATGGATTTAAGAAAAATGAATCCTACTAAAACGTTTGCACAATATACTGCAGAGACAAAGGTAAATAAATAATTTGAGTATCATCGAATTAAACTAAACAAAAGGCCTAGAGAAATCTAGGCCTTTTCTTTTGAAACATTTTAGACAATTCATATATAATAGTTATAAACAACTAACAATATGAATTACATTGCAAGACCAACTGATTTTAAATCCTGGGCAACTGTTGCCTATGACAAAATTATTCTAGTGATAGATTCATGCACTACAGTCTCGCAATTGCAAGCGGCTAATAGGATGGTCGATAATTTCATATCAGTGATTGTACATGATGAAGATGTATCCAAATCAGTGACAGACATCAAAAATACTATAAATTTATTTTACACATTAATTAACTTAAAGAGAACTTCTCTAAGCTAATTGTTAATAACTTTATGAAAATAATTGCCCATATATTTTTATATATGGGTTTTTTTAGTTATATTTATACTATAATAAACATAGAAACATGATAAGAAAGAAATTACACAAACACCAAGATAATCCAATTATTATAGATCTAACAGGTCCAGATGGAAATGCATTCGCATTATTAGCATATGCAAAATCATTCTCAAAGGATCTTGGAAAAGATTATGAAGAAATACAAGCTCAAATGACGGGTGGAGATTATGAAAATTTAATTAGAGTTTTTGATGAAGCGTTCGGAGACTTTGTAATATTAGAAAGATAAAATATGAAATTAGAAGAGATATTAATGTTATTAGAAGAGGCAGCAGACTCGATTAAATTCCTGATGCCAAATGACATTACGCAATGCGCTTATAATGAAGGCATAGAGGATTTTGTAATAGAATTAGAAAACCTAATAAAAAACAAAATCGATAAATAAAATATAATACTTACAAATAAACAAATTTATATGAATATTTTAGAAGAAGCAAATTCAATTGTAAATAATAGATCAGAAGAAGCTGATCGCAGTTATGGTCCATTTTCAGAAGGTATGGATCGTGCTGCAATGATCTTTCAAGGAATGACAGGATTGGAAGTAACTGGCGAACATATGTTTAAAGCACTTGTTGCATTAAAGTTTTCACGCGAAAGTTACAATCATAAAACCGATAATTTATTAGATGCAGTTGCATACATTCAAGGATTAGATAATTACATTAACGAAAAAACAGATAAAAAAAACAAATAACATGAAAGTACTTTTCACAGGTTGTACTGCCAAGCAAGTAGACGATGACGCATGGAAACGTGCAAGGGTTAAACGAATAGATGACAGTTCTATTATATGTAACTCATTAAGAAAACAGGGATATGATGTAGATAGAAGAAAGGTACAATGGGGAGATGACTTATCAGAGTATGGATTAGCAATAGTTGGCGTTGGCCAATTCGGTTCGAACAATTATTCAGGTGAAATATTCAACGCACTGTATGCTTTAAAAACAGTAAAGAACGTTATTGTTTTTCATGAAGACTGGAAAATAGACGGTACTATGAAGTCATGGGATAAAATGACAGAGCAGGAAACATTCGACAAATCTATCTCAAAGAAATGGAGCGATGGCAGATACTTTTATGGAGGTGTTGATAACCCTGCATTTAATCCAGAAGAGGCTAAAGAAATTATAAGAAAGGTTGCAGCTGGTGAATTTGAAAACGCACTAATTCCTGCGTTTGATTGGGGAGATAAGGAAAAGGTTAGGGATATTATTAATGTTAAGAATATTTATAATATTGATTTGACTCCATATGTTCTTGAAAATTGGAATATTAAATTAGATACGGAGGCACAGCCTAAGGAACGTAAACATATGTTAGCTTCTTTGGTTAATCACAAGCCATGGGTTAATAGAAACAAATTAAGCTGGCCAGTCGATTACTTTGGTGCAAAGAGTATTAAAGAGGCAAAGCAGCTTGCATCGGAAACAGATGTGTTCGAAACTTGTGGAAAGTATTGGGGAATATTATGCCCTGAATATCCACATGCAGGCTCTGGTTGGTTCAGAATCAGATGGATATACGCTGCAATCCAGAAGTCAGTACTGTTATCCTCCCCTAAAGACACAGAGGCACTTGGGTTACCTGTAGTAAACATCGAGAAGATGAGTGATAATGAATTGGCAGATTACGCAAAGTTACAGTCTGATACTGTATTATCATTCATGTGGAGCAAAGAAACTTTCGATGAAAAGGTTTCAAATATGGCAGATTCAATATGTGGAGAACTAAATAAAAATAGTGACACATATGTTGCTCCAATTATTAAACAAAACTCATTATTCTAATAAAACTATTATATAAAAAAATTATGGCAAACATAGACAACGAATGTAAAGATTTAGAAGTTAAAGACTTTTATGACAAATCAACAACCCATCTAGCGGATATCATGGAAAACCAAAAAAAGATGCAAGAGCAGACTTATGGTTTTAACTTCGAAGACATGACAATTAGAGAAATCATGGAATTCTGGCATGTTAATACGCATGCAGTTGTAGATGAAATTCATGAAATGACTGATGCGCTTGGAGGTATTAAAGATGGTAGTGGAAATGCAGTATGGAAATACTGGAAAAAAGACTTTACAAAATACAATACATTAAAGATTTCTGATATGTCCGAAGGAGACAAAAAAGAATTGTATATGGAATGGGTAGATATTATGCACTTCTTTATCAATTACGCAGCCTCTATTGGATTAGATGCAAAAACAGCATACAACTACTACTTCGCAAAAGCAGAAGAGAATGTTAACCGTCAGAAAAATAACTATTAATGATATTAGATGTAGAGCAAAGAGAAAAAGATATAATTATTTCATACTATGATAAAGAAGGTATTGTAGCATATAAACAATATCCCATTGACAAATTCCAGAATTGGTATGTATGTGATGATAAGGATAGAGCAGCAAGCCCGAAATATAAAAATTGGGATGGTAGGGCAGTTAAGTTAGGATATGGTAGACAATACAATAAGTTCTCTCTAGTATATTTTATGGATTCATTGTCCGAAAAGGACAGAGAAGAGTTAACTGCATATAATATGCCAAAGACATACTTTGTAGATATTGAAACTGAGATTGTTGATGGGTTTCCAAAGGCAGAAGAGGCTAAAAGTAGAATCCTATCCTTCTCTATAATTACACCGGAAGGAAAGGCAATAGTATTAGGATTGGAAGACATGGCTTCTGATAAGATTAAAAAGATCGAAGACGATACCAACGAGTACTTCAAGGATTTTGATGTGCATTGGGAATTTAAGTATCATAAGTTTAAATCTGAATATGATATGGTATACACATTTCTTACAAGATTTTTGCCTAAGTTTCCAATGATGACAGGATGGAACTTTATCAACTATGATTGGCAGTATATTGTAAATAGATGTAAAAGATTACAGATCGATGTGAGTCAGGCCGGCAAAACAGGTTCGCTTGACAGAAATGACAGTAGACCATTACATATTGGGATATTGGATTACATGTCACTCTACGATAAATACGACAGAAGTGTAAAGGTAAAGGAATCAAATTCACTTGACTATGTTTCAGGCCAAGTATTAAAGGTTAATAAAATTAAATTCACTGGAAATTTACAAGATTTATACAGAGACGATTTTACAAAGTATATATACTATAATGTAGTTGATTCAGTGCTGGTTTATTACATTGACCAGAAGCTTAAATCAATGGAAGTTCTGTTAACTCTAGCAAATATAACGAACATGCCATTATATAAGGCAAGTTCACCGGTAGCAGTTACTGAGGCAATTATGGCAAGAAAGCTTGCAGAACAAGGAATGAGAATTGGTAGTGAAAAACGAGAGGATGGGCAAAAGGATGGACAATATGCCGGCGCATATGTTAAAGAACCGATTTTAGGATTTTATGAAGGAGTAACTGCATTTGATTTCGCATCACTGTATCCTTCAATCATGAGACAATATAATATTTCACCAGATTCATATGTTGAAAAGGTGAGTAAAGGCGAAATAGCTAAGAGAAGAGAAGACAAGGAAGTAATCGTTTGTGATAATGGTGTTGTGTATAATACAGAGGATTCTATACTAAGAAAAATATTAGGAGATCTATATGATCAGCGTAAAACCTATAAAAAGACCTCTTACGAATATTATACAAAGGCAGACCATTATAAAAAATTACTTAAATAATTAAAAAAGAAGAGAAAGAGAATGAAAAATAATATTTTCGAGAAGAGAGTTAATATCCTGCCATATCAGTATCCGCAATTGTTGGCATATAAAGATGCAATAAGACATTCATACTGGATTCACACTGAGTTTAATTTTACAACAGACATCGATGATTTTAAAACAAAGATATCGGATAGTGAGAGAGAAGTGATTAAAAGATCTATGTTAGCAATTGCACAGATTGAAGTAAACGTTAAAACATTTTGGGCAGATCTTTATAAAAGAATGCCAATCACTGAAATCGGAGATGTTGGTATGACATTTGCAGAATCTGAGGTAAGGCATAAAGATGCGTATGCACAGTTATTAAGAGTTTTAGGATTAGAGGAAGAATTTCAGAATGTTGTCGAAATTCCAGCAATTAAGGATAGAATTGCATACTTAAGTAAGTATTTAGATGGCACAAGAAGCCGAGATAACAAAATGTACACTAAATCGGTCCTATTATTTTCATTATTTATTGAACATGTAAGTCTTTTTAGTCAATTCTACATCATGATGAGTTTTAACAAGGAGAAAAACCTATTTAAAGGTATTTCAAATGTAGTTGAGGCAACAAGTAAAGAGGAAGAGATACATGGAAACTTTGGTTCAGAACTAATTAACATTATTAAGCAAGAGAATCCAGAGTGGTTCGACGAAGAATTCGAAAAACTTATAGATTCTGCATGTAAAAAGGCATACGCTGCAGAAGTAAAGATATTAGATTGGATCTTTGAAAAAGGAGAACTTGATTTCTTGTCAAAGGAAACTATTAAATCCTTTATTCAAAATAGATTTAACAACTCACTACAAAGAATTGGTATGAAGCCAGTATTTGATGTAGATTTTACAGAAGTTGAAAAGTCATTATGGTTCGATGTTGAGATACTTTCAACAAAGGAGGGTGATTTCTTTTACAAGAAAAGCGTCGATTACAACAAAAAGTCTAAAGCAATTACAGAAGACGATTTATTTTAAATCTTATAAATAAGGGTAAAACTTGTTGGTATGATATGTAAAGAGCGGTTGCAAACGCTTGAGGAGAGCCACCCAATTTTTGGAATAAAGAAAGTCCTCACACCCCATTTATAGATGATTAACACAATATTTTAAAAATTATAATTATTACATGGAATACGAAAAGAATTACTGGCTCAATGAAGACAGCAGAACATTCTTGTCAAGGGGATATATCGAAGAAACTCCAGAACAAAGAATTAAAGACGTTGCAAATACGGCAGAAAGATATTTAAAGATCGAAGGATTTGCAAAGAAGTTTGAAGACTATATGACAAGAGGATTCTATAGTCTATCAACACCAGTATGGATTAATTTTGGAAAAGATAAAGGACTTCCAGTTAGTTGCTATGGTTCTAATGTTGACGATACATTAGATAGTATATTAAACGGAAGTAGAGAAATTGGAATGATGTCTAAATATGGAGGAGGAACTTCAGTTTATTTAGGAAACATCAGATCAAGAGGAACCAATATTTCAACAGGAGGAACAGCAGACGGACCTGTTCACTATGCAAGAATGTATGATACTACGGTTGATGTATGTAAACAATCAGAGGCAAGAAGAGGAGCATGCGCGGCATGGTTACCAGTAGAACATGACGATATTTTAGAATTCTTAGATATTGGAAGTGAAGGTAACCCAATACAAAACTTACAATTTGGAGTTACTGTAGGAGATCAATGGATTCAAGAAATGAAAGATGGTGATTCTGCTAAACGTAAAATATGGGCAAAGATTATTCAAAAGCGTAATGAGTTTGGATTTCCATATATAATGTTTAAAGATACATCTAATAATAATTCACCATATAAAGAATTAGGATTAGAGATTACTGCAAGTAACTTATGTAGTGAGATTCAATTACCAACAGATTCATTCAATTCATTTGTATGTTGTTTAGGTTCTATTAATCTATTACACTGGGATGTAATTAAAGAAACTGATGCAATAGAAACATATGTACTCTTTTTGAATGCAGTAATGGATGAATTTGTAAAGAAATCTTATAATCTACCAGGAATGGCAAGAGCACATAGATTTGCAGAACAACACAGAGCACTTGGTTTAGGAGTTTTAGGCTATCATTCACTATTTCAATCTAAGTTAATTGAATTTGATTCTTTACAGGCGAAAGCAATAAACCATGATATATTTAGTACATTAAAAGAGAGAAGTGAAACAGCATCAAAATGGTTGCATGATGAAAGAGACTATAAATCAATTAGACCAGGATATGCAAATACAACTCTATTAGCAGTTGCTCCAACAAAAAGTAGTTCATTTATTTTAGGTCAGGTTTCTATGGGAATTGAACCAATTAAATCTAACTACTTTATTAAGGATCTGGCAAAGTCTAAAACTATTTATAAGAATCCACATTTAATAGAGGAATTAGAGAAGTACGGATTAAATACTCCACAGGTTTGGGAAGAAATCTTAAAGAAAGATGGAAGTGTACAACACTTAGATTTTCCTACTAAAGCAGTTTTTAAATCATTCATTGAAATTACACCAATGGAATTAATTACTCAAGCAGGACAGAGACAGAAATTTATTGACCAATCGCAATCACTAAACATAATGATACACCCTAGTGTTTCAGCAAAGGATATTAATAAATTGTATTTGTCAGCACATGAAGAAGGAGTTAAAACACTTTACTATCAATTTAGTCAAAGTTCAGCTCAATCGTTTTCAAGAAACATTCTTGAATGTGCGAGCTGCGAGGGTTAAAGAAACGGCAACTTGAAATACAGTTGCATTTTAGGACCGTAATAGTTACGGCTTGGGCAGGGAAAAGTTCGCTACTATTCCTGCCCTTTTTTATGCCCCATTATGAATGAAACAAAAGCCAAATCTCTTATATAATACCTAAATAACATTTAAACTAAAAAATATACATGAAAATTAAAATCGACAAGGTCGACCAATCCAATTTCATTGGTTTTGTAAATCGACTTAAAGTAATTGACACATTCGTTTACTTTAAAATCAAAGATGGAGTAATCCAGGCTTCTGCTTATCTTCCACAGAGAGATGCTGTTAAGCATCACAGAGTTGCAGTAGATCACGTTTTTCAAACGGATGAAACAGGTTTCACAGTAGCAGGTGAAAAGGAATTAAAGATTGCATTTTTCGATGCTTCTAGATTAATTGACGCATTTAAGCAATTTGAATTTGGAAATGTTCAGGCTGAAATATCATTTGTTGAAAATGACGAAGATTTCATTGCAACGGAGTTTAGAGTATTTAATAATGAGCTTGAAATTAAATTAGCATGTTCAGAGCCGTCGTTGGGTTATAAAGACTTAACCGATTCTCAAATTGAAGCAATATTTAACATCGAAGCTGCTAACTATGCATTTGATATGGATTATGAGGCAACAGCAAAGGTACGTTCATTATTTGGATTGGATAAGGAAGAAACTTTCTCAATCACAACTAACACTGATGGCGTAAGAATGAAAGGAAAGACTTATGATTATTTAGTTACTGATGCATTTAAGGGATCTAAGGGAAAGGAAGTTACTCTTTTCAAAAAGTATTTAAACCTATTAGACAAAGAAGATTATTCTGCCAATGTAATGGATAACAGAGTAGTATTAAGGTCTAAAGACTCAGAAACACTTTTAACAATCGCAACTTGCCAAACAGCTGAATAATATATGACAATAGATGAATTAATACAAAGACCTGATAGCGATCTGTCACAGGAAGAGATTAAAACGCTGGTTGCGCATTATTCAACAATGTCAGATAAGTACACTGCGTATGAGCAGGCAGTTAAGGTAATGCTTAACTCAATATATGGTGCATTTGGAAACAAATGGTTTCACTTCTTTAATATAGACATCGCAGAATCTATTACCCTACAGGGTCAATCTGCGATTCTATATTCTGAGAAGATCCTTAACAAATACTTTCAAGAATTTTGGCACAAGGATCAATTAGTACATAATCAATTTAATATCAGTATAAAAAACAGATTAGTAAGACCTTCTGTTGTATATATTGATACCGATTCATGTTATGTACAATTTGAGGAAATGTATGAGTCTATTGAATGGTTAGGAGAATCTATGACAATTGACAAATTCATCATGGAACTATATAACTTTAGAATCAAGGACTATATTACTAAGTGTATGTTAAAATACGCTGAACAAACCAATACCGATAATTTCTTATATTTTGATTTAGAAACTATTGCATACTCTGGAATCTGGTTAGCAAAGAAAAAGTATTTGCAAAATATTGCATGGGAAGATAAAATAGGAGAGGATGAAAGATATAAATCCCTAGATAAAATTAAAACAATAGGATACGATACAATCCAAAGTTCAACCCCTACTATAGCAAGAAGGCACCTAACAGATGCACTTAAATTAATTCTTTCAGAAAAACCAACAGCTTCTTTACTTAAAAGACTTGTTGAATACTTGAAGCAATGTAAGAAGGAGTTTAAGATGGCTAATATTGATGATATATGCTTTAATAAGAGAACAAATAATATTGAGAAATATATCGTAGATGATACAATCGAATTTCAGTATGGTCTCAAGTGTCCTCCTAATGTCAAGGCAGCAGGATTTTATAACTTCCTAATGAACACAAACCCAAAATATAAGAACAAATACAAGATGATTGGGAATGGTGAGAAGTTAAAACTGTATGCATGTAAACATGACGTTTGTCAAATATTTGCATTCCAGCCTGGAGCACATCCATATGAAGTAGCACCTGAAGTAGATTATGAACTACAATTTGAAAAGAGTGTAATTGATCCTTTAAATAGAGTATTGAAAGCATGTAGTCTACATTCACTAAACAGAAATTTAATTTATTCAACATCATTATTTTAATTATGAAAATTACACAAGAACAAATAAAACAACTTACAGAGTTACACCCAAATAATGCCGTGCTTGGAGCAGCTGTTAGGGAGTTAGTAAACTCAGCAAGCGTTATCAATGAAGTAACAATTAATCCTAATCAAATGACAATCGACGATATGATTAATGCGGTACAAAAAACAGATCAAAATGGACATAGACTATAATAAACTTACAGATACGCAAAGGTCTTTTGTAAATTCTTATGCAAGAATAAATGAAAGATTAACAACACTACAGAAACAAATGACTATAATTCAACACGAGGCAAAGGGTCTTATTGAAGAGTTAGAGGAATTAAGAAACAAAGAAAACAAAAACAAAGAAAATGGCTAAAAAAGATTTTACATTCGCAGATCTAAATAAAGAATTAAAAGACTTAAATCCACTAGGATCAGTTATGGATAAATCAAACTTCTCTGAGGTTACTGAATGGATCCCTACTGGAAACTATCACCTAAACGCATGTGTTAGTGGTTCCCTTTTCGGAGGATGGCCAAACAATAGATCATGTTCGGTTGCAGGTCCTTCAGGAACTGGTAAAACATTCCTTACATTAAATTCAGTAAGAGAGGCAATTAACATGGGTTATAGTATAATTTACTATGATTCTGAAGCTGCAGTTGATAAGGATCAAATGATTAAGTTCGGTATTGATATTACTAAAGTAAACTATCAACCAATTAACACAGTTCAAGAGTTTAGAACTTCTATCACAACGATTACCCACAAGATGCAAGACATTAAGCGAGCTGGCGGTGAAATTCCAAAGATTATGATTATATTGGATTCTGCGGGTAATCTAGCAACTGCAAAGGAAATAGCAGATGCAGCTTCAGGTTCTGAAAAATCAGATATGACTCGTTCAAAGATCCTAAAATCTATATTTAGAATTATAATGACGCCACTTGCAGATTTAAAGATTCCATTTATATTTACAAATCACACATACCAATCTCAATCGTTTATTCCAATGCAAATTGCAGGTGGTGGAACCGGTCCAGAATATGCAGCATCAATCGTACTTATGTTAAATAAGGCACAATTAAAAGATGGAGCAGATAAAGTCGGTATTATTGTAACTGCAAAACCTACAAAGAATCGTTTTGCAAAACCAACACCAATTAAATTCCACTTAAACTTTAGTGAAGGTATGAATCCTTATGTTGGATTAGAACAGTATGCAACATGGGATATCTGTGGAATTGCAAAGGGTTCAATTGAAAAGGGTAAGAAGATTCCAAAGGCAACTGCTAGAGGATGGATTTGCAAGCATCTTGATGAGGTTGTACCAAACAAAGATTTCTTTACCGAAAAGGTATTTACCCAAGAAGTGTTAGAGAAAATTAACGAGCATATCCAGCCACTATTCAATTATAATTCAGAGTCAAGTACCCTAGATATTGAAGAAATGCTAAATGAAACAGAAACAGAAACAGCTGAATAATATGGAACTTAACATTTTTCACATCGATGAAGATAAGTTACCTATAAAATATGTACTAGGCATCCAGGAAGAATTAGAATCATTCCCGGATGCTTTTGACATTGTACATCTATATGTAGTCGAAAGCATCAATAGACCAAACCGACCCCGACATAACTTTACCAGATCATCGTTATTAAAATATCATGCAAAGGAAAGGGTTGAAAACATGGATCGAGGATTGGAACAGGCAATCGGACTAGGATTGATCGAACAAACCAGTAACGAAGAAGGCAAAGAATCATACACTATAAAAATAAACCCATTCCAATGATAGCAGTATTCGATGATTTTATTAAAGATGAACAGTTGCTAAATGATATAGCAAATGATGAAACATTTTTCGCAGACCCAGGAGTATATTACTATTGGAAAGCATGGTGGAACGAAGATAATGCACATAATTCAGTTAAGAAAAGAATTATAGAAAACGTATGGAGGCATAACTATCCGTTGCGTGAAGTATATAATATTGATGGTTTTGAATATTGGACAGGGGTTCAGGAAGCAGATCCAGAGGGAAGATTTAGAAATTATCTAGAAATGCACTATGATGATGATGTTGCATATAGGCAGGCAACTGGTGGTAGAATGAGCCCAACTATTGGATGTGTATATTATCCTACAGGTTCTGAATTTACAGGAGGTGCTTTAGAAGTTTATACAGAAGGAGAAGACAAAACACCAGACACTATATTGTGTAGACCGAATAGATTAATAATATTCGACGCAGGTCATGTACCGCATAAAGTTAATCAGGTATTAACTGGAACCAGAAAGGCAATGGCGTTTAATTTATGGGATCAAGAACCATGGTCATATGCTCAAGGTAACTTTGCATCAGAATAGCATACGTTGTAAACTAAATGCAGTTTGATAGTATAACTAGTATATAAAAAAATAATACATGAAATTCGGACAAGACTTTGAGAAAATAATATTTAAGCTATCTTTGGCAAAACCAAAGTATTTAGATAAAATACATAAAGGTTTCTATACTTCCGAGGAGATAGACACTATGCATTTCCTAGCAACGAAGTTTCATGAAAAATTCCATGAAACTCCAAAGGCTGAGCAGATGAAGGTTCTGGTACAAAGCCCAAAGTTTAAAGGCAAGGTTAATGACACACTCGTAGATATGGTTTACAAGACCGATCTGTCACAATATGATATGGAGTGGTTAACTTCAACATCAGAGGCATGGATCAAATGGAGGACGTTTGATGCAACACTGATAGATACTATTGAATACATCAAAACAACTGAGGTAACTCCAGATAATGCAGATTCTATTATATCTAAAGTAAAGAGTTTAATTAATGACAGAAACTCAATTGTATTTAATTCAGATATTGGATTAGATTTCTTTAATGCAGAAGATCACTATAACGAGTCAAGAGAAAAGGTAAGCACTGGTTATCAATTTCTTGATAGATTACTTGCAGGTGGTTATGATAAAGATGGTTCATTGGTAGTTTATGTAGGAGAACAAAATATTGGAAAATCAATATATCTTGCAAACGATGCAGCCAATTTTGTAAAGATGGGAGTTAATACTGCATTTGTTTCTGCTGAGATGGCAGCACATAAGGTTCTTAAAAGAATAGGAGCAAACATGCTAACAATTCCAATGAATGATTATGAATCGAAGGCAAAGAATAAGGATTATATTAAAAGAAAACTTGAAAATGTCGGCGATGGTTTAACCCCTCCCGGGCAATTATTTGTAAAGCAATTTCCAACGTCACAGGCAACTGTTCCAGATCTGGAAGCATATTTAAAGCAGATAGAAGAAGAGAGAAAGATTAAATTAGGTTGTATCGTTATTGATTACATTAACATATTGTCTAATTATAGAAACCCAAACTCAGAAAACACATACCTAAAGATTAAACAAATCGCTGAGGATTTAAGAGCAATGGGTGTAAGAAATGGATGGCTAATAGTTACAGCTACTCAGATTAATAGAAATGGATATAACTCAAGTGACATAGGGATGGGTGATGTTGCAGAATCTGCAGGTCTTTCCCATACAGCAGATCTAATGCTTGGTATTATTCAAGATGATTTAATGCGTGCCAATAATGAGTATTGGCTTAAAGTACTTAAAATTAGAGATGGAGAAGGAAAGGGAGTTAAATGTAAATTAGACATTAATTATAACTACATGAGACTAACAGAAACAGATGA
>Ga0208134_1001330_pt1 | contig 14393 bp, 17 predicted proteins | sample VirMetDEL_Mar_31_FD_184515 | JGI IMG/M metagenome (GOLD analysis project Ga0208134, IMG submission 184515) | Aqueous microbial communities from the Delaware River and Bay under freshwater to marine salinity gradient to study organic matter... | ecosystem: Environmental > Aquatic > Marine >... | reverse complement strand
TTACTGCGCCGTGAACGATACTCCAAGCGTAGCAGTCTATTCTTCCGATGTCTTTTGCTGCGATAGGTACATAGTATATTGGTATTATTTTCTGGGAGTTCTGTGGGATTGGATCATATCTTCTGGCGTATCCGTATGTCAATGGATCGTGGACACCTTCACCCACCCTGTCTCGTATTAACGGACTGATGTCTGGATTGCAAACTATCCAAATTGTGTGGCATCCTGCTGTAGCGCATTCTCTTACTGACCTCTCTATGGCAGTATAGTTCTCTCCAACAGGCATTAGTGCATTGTCCCACTGAAATCCAAAGTCAGACTGGTGCCCAGCGACAGGTATGATGCCTGCCATGTGGTATACATTTCCTAATCGCTGTGCTGGATCTTTCTCCCTATCCAGCATTCCTTCGTCTACTGTATCCATCTGCTGAACTCGCTCAATAACTTGAATGGATATGTATCCATCGTTGTGGTGTGTTTTTCCATTATAGCAGATGGCGTGTCGTATGAAAAGGACATTTTTTCAGTATCTTCATATTTTACCATCGGGTTTGGTATTATTTCTCTCAATATGTGTTCTACTTTTGGAGAGACATATTTGAATCGTGGGAGGTGGGATTTCTCTGGACTCCAGTTAGGGTTTTTGCCGTTTTTGAATCCCTTGATCCCTGAACTCTTCATAACCTTCTCAACCTTGAATTTGGCATATGTCTCGGAACACTCATATGCATAGCGGGCGTCCTTTAGAGATATGTTTGATACTGCCACTAGATCTCTATCGGCTGACTTGGCATAGTTCCTAATAGGTGCGTGAAAGAATATTTCTTCTATAAAGCCCTCTCCTGTAGAGATGTAGTCAAAGTCGTGTCTTGTTCCTTGGTTGACATTGAACCAGTCAAGCACCTTTACGATGTCGTCGTCGCTTTCGTTTGTTACTGGAAGTCCGTGAACTTCTGTGTCATCAAAAATGATGAGTTTACTGTATTCGACTTCAAATGCCTTATTTCCTGTGGTTATTACTCTCAAAATGTCGTCTTCTATTCGTATTCCCTTGCAAATGCTGCAAAATGGAGTTAGTCCAGATAGAGATAATGCGGGGAGTATTCTGTCAGTGAGGTGGTGTTTTGGAGTGCCTACTATCTTGGGCTTTCCGTCTATTGTTCGCAGTTCATAGTCGTGCGATTCGATGCCGAATGCGCCTAAGTCCGTACCTGCCTCGTGGAAGTCGAAGGGGTGTGTTTCCACCCCCTTGGCAAAAATAAGAGGAGTATTCGTTAAGAGAGAATACAGAACGGAACTGTGAGTCGCTCCTATAGCTATTTTGTCGTATTTTAGCAAGCAGGGACTTCTATTGGTTTTTTAGCATTCTCCTTTTCTACTTCTTCTGAAACATCTGGGTGTTTTTCTATGGGAGTTTGCCTGTAAGTGTCTTTTTCTGAATAAGAAGATGTGAGAGTAGAAGTTATGATTGTTTTCACGTATTCTCCGTAGTGGTGAGCCATTAAGTGTTGTCCTCTATTTGTGCTATTACATAGTTTTCCAGTATCATGTAACTTGTTTCGCCGTTGTGCTCGATTGCTTCTATCATTCCCCTGTCTACGAGGATGTCGGAGTTGTTATTGATATCAACCGATACATCTGGTGAAATAGCGTCTACTCTTGCAGCGCAATATTTGCTTGTTGCTTCAGTATAGTCCTCTGGGAGCAGTATTCCAACTTGTTGTCGTTGTCGCGCGTTTTGGATAAAATCTGGTGTTATTAGAATGTGTCTATTTCTCGGTTTTAGCATTATGTTGTCCTATTTGGTTGTGATTGGTTATATTTCGCAAGAATCTCCATCACAGAACTTGGTTCCCGATGCTTCTTCCTGTGTGTCTACTTTTTGAATTGGAGTTATTCCTGCCATCATCTCATTGTACTGCTCTTCGTTTATTGGTTCGTATGGAGCCTGAACATATCCCGTCTCGTGGTATTTCAAAAAGGAGACTGCTTTTAGGCGTGTTTCGTACATTTCTAGCGCAGTTTTAATATCGTTTGCCTCTTCTTCTTTGAAAGTTACGGTTACGGAGACGCTATTATCTGCCCAATAGTTTTGATAGGCTGCGGCGATTTCAAGCTGTTCCCACATGGAAGCATCCTTCTTTCCTTTGATGAAATATGGCTCGTGAACTGGGAAAGACGCAACCATTGTGTTTGGCGAGTATGCGTCTTTTTCAACATCGTATCCAGCTTCAATAATAGCCATCAATATGCTACTTCCTTCAGAGAATCGGATTCTCCGAATGTAGAATTCTGCCTCTGGATAATGAATGCCTGGAGTTGAGCCATTTAGGAGAGAAACGCTTCCAGATGGTTTGATTGATGTAGTTCTCACTGATCGTGGGATACATAGCCAGTCTGAATATTCTTTATCAAGCTCCTGAACGTAGTCATAGGCTTCGTCGCACCATTTAAGCATCTCTCGACGTCCGTGCTTGCCAAACGCTTGAATCACTCCTGATTGAGATAGCCCAATGCGCCTGTTTTTAAGCATTATCGCGTTAGTCTCTGCCCAGTGAGTGTTTGAGAGAGTAACTGTCTTTGCGTAGAGATATGCTATTTTCAAAGTTCTCAGATAGTCTTCGTAAGTGTCGTGTTTTGCTGGGAAAGTCTCAGTCAAGCAGCATAGCTCTGCGTCTTCAAGTTGCTGTTCCACACAAGGATTGAATCCCATTACTTTCGTGTCGTCATCTCTGTCGTCGTCCTTGAATCTGCCCTTTGTTCTTGCGTTCTCAAGCCAGATATATCCTGGTTCTCCATTCTTCTGGCTTTGCTTGGCGTGCCAAGTGTAGTCCATTCCTACTTGAGCGCTGAATGAGTTGTTTGAGCCCCAACGGTGGTGTAAGAGCTTTTCTTCATCGTCCTTCATCGTCAAGTAATCCATGTCGTCATGGCTTCCCAAAGCAAGGGCTGCGGAGCGTCTTACATTTCCAGAGACAACGCAGCGTCCAATGAGGTTTTCAATATCAACGATATCCACAGATGTGAGCAGATCTCCCTCTCTCGAAGATAGGAGATTAGTGAGGCTGTCGTGAAGTTCTATTAGAGGATCAGCGCCTGCTGATGTTCCGCCGAAACCCTTTATCGGTTGTCCTGCTGGGCGTATCAAAGAATAGTCAAATTTTGGCACTTGGGCTCCAAGCAGAAATCCGTCAAGGAGTAGTTTTACTGAGTTTACCCAGCCTTCCCTGCTGTCGCTGATTACATGGATGTCTTCTTCATACTTTGGACTGCGGACGGTTAAAGTTTCTGCTCCGAGAGTGTCGAATCCAACTCCGATACCTACCATCAGTGCGTCCATCATCCAAGCGAAAATGTATCCTCCCTTGGTTGACAATTCTCGGGTTGAGCGGAAGGCGCAGTTGAATAGCCCTGCCGCTGTTCGTTCTTCAACGAACTTAGTGCCCATCATCCAGAGCCCTCTTCCAGGCGGTGTCCACTTTAGGTGAAACAATCTGTCGTAGGCGTCTTTTGCTGTTTTTTGAGATTTGCTGTCGCTCCATTCTAGCCCAAGGCGAGTGACATGACTCTTCTGCATGTCAAACATTCCCTCAATAACTCGTCGGCATGTTTGAAACCACTCTTCGTTACCCGTTGCTGATGGATCTCGCTCATTTAGTAGGCGAGAGTATGTTCGTTTATACGTGACATAGCCTACTGGACCCCAGTTTACCTCCTTGTCTTCATATTGCTGAATGAATTTGTCAGAAAGTCTGAACTTCCTGTAGTTGTGATTGTTCATTTTTTATTTCCTTCTCTGAATGCCTTGTATCTTTCTTTTAGATTTTCTGATTGCTTTTTGGCAGTAAGTGCCTGTATCTCTCCGATGGTTTCCCCGTTTGGAGGAAATACTTCCATTTTCGCTCTCGCCAAGTCAATTTTTGCTGGTAAAATAACTCCGTCCTCTCCAAATCTGTTCTTGGCGATGAAGAAACGTCCTGTTCCATTTTGCCTATCATCAATTGTCCTCGATATAGTAAATATCAAGTCGGCGACAAAACATTTGTTGAATGCCTCTGAAATTGCTTCCATCGTGATGATTTCTGCATTTAATCCGCCCCTGTTTGTCTGAGAAACTGTGTATATCGGGCACTCGTATGTCTGCGCAATACCTCTAACCTCTTCGTATATGTTCTCCAAGTCGTGCCTCTTCTCTCTTGTCTCTCGTACTGGGCGGAGCAAATCTGCGTAGTCCAAGAGTATCATTCCTATGTCTTCTCCTCTTTTTCTCAATGATTCCAAGTGATTTGTTATGGTTTTGGTTGATGCAGATTTTGTTGGATATTCCTTTACTATAAGCTTACCTGGAATGTCCTGAATACTGTCGTAAATCATCTCTTTGAACTGCCTGTGTTCTCCGAGGTGAACTCCTGTTAAGCAACTGTCGTATCTGGTTGCTATAACCGTGTCTGAGAGTTCCAAAGTGTAGTGAACGACGGTTTTGCCTGCTTTGAGAGCTTGTGCGCCGAGGTGGACTAAGGCGAATGACTTTCCAGCGCCTGTTGATGCAATGCCAACTCCAAGTTCCCCTTTACCCAAGCCTCCTTGTGTTATTTCGTCAATCGGTGCCCATCCAGTGCTTATTGAGTTTCGAGTTTTAAGTTCGAATCTCTTCTCAAAGTCTGCTATATAATCGTATCCGAAGTTGTTTTCTGCGCCGAGTATGATGGCGTCGTTGATTATCTTGGATATTTCGTCGAATGATGATGTTTTTAGTAGCGAGACTGATTCTATCATTGCTTTTTTCAGAGTTTGCTTTCTGCAAAAGTCGAGAGCGATGCTCTTTACGTACTCTGAATCTTCCGTTTGGGTGCTATGAATTCTTGCGAAGAAATCTCTTGTCTGCTTTTGAACTGGTTCTGGCTCATCTGATATTTCGGTTCTAAGAACAGTAGTCATTATCTTTTCTGACGGATGGACGCTGTATTTGTCCCTATAGTCGAATACCCTGTCTACGAAGACTTGCAAATACTTTAGTTCGAAATATTCAGTTTCTAGAACCTCTTGTATCCTATCTGCGAACGATCTGTCCTCAAGGATGAGAGATGCGAGAGATTCTTGGAACGATTTGCCATAGTGACTGAAATCGGCTTGTTTTTGTGGGTTCAATATGCACCATTTTTTTATAAGAAGAAGATACTATAATATAACACACATCAGTGTATTCGTCAAAGTATTTCTGAAAGTTTTTATCGGTATTCGGCTATTCTATTAGCTCTACAAACGGAGTGCCTTGCAGATTAATTGCTATTCTGTATTTGTTGCCGTTCTGAGTAGACATGATAATCTGATCTACTCTGCCGTCTGCCAGCATAGCCAATCTATCAGCGGCGGCGGAGCCAGAGAGTGTCGAGTCTGCTGCTTGGTATGCTGCCTCTATCTCCGCTCTAATCTTGTTAACATAACGGGCTGTAAATCTCTTTCCGCCTGCGCCTTTGGAACCCATTATCCAACTCCCGATGAGCCGCTCCAGTTATCCTGAAGCCTGTCTGCTGGGATTCCTGTTAGTCCTGCTGAGATTGATGCCGTTGCAGCAGTGGCGCTGGCTGCCAGAAGGTAAACGCGAGTAACCTTGAAATCTGCCTCGTATTCCTCTTCGTTCAATAGAGTAATATAATTGTTGCCCTTGACGCCAAGTGCTGAAAATCCAAGTTTCATTGGAGCATCTGTCCCCAGTGCGTCTGCCGTGTTCTTCACGATGACGAACTTAGTAACCCTATCGAATGAAACCTCCACAGGGTTTGAAGTTGAGCTTACATCTATCGATGCGCTTGCATACGGTATTGAACTAACTTGGAACGAACCGACATTGTGTAATCCAACTTGATATGAGTTTGATTGCCAACCCATTATTTCTCCTGTTTATTTTTCTTTGATTTTATTTTAGCTTTGATTTCTTTCTTCTTCTCTTCTTTCTCTACTTTCGACTCTGAGAGCATGGAATTTATATCTTCCACTGGAATCTTAGCTCCTGCTTTAAAGCTTATTTTTACCTTCTCATCGTCCAATAGCATGTGTTCCTCTATCAATTCCATAACCATGCCTATCTGCTGTCGATATTCTTCCACATCTTCAATATATCGATTAAGACTGGATAAGGCTTTTTGCGGATCATCTCCCAATATCGCTTGACTTGTCTCCATAACTTCCGTCTTTCCAGATTTCTCGAAATTTCCTACTGATACCAACAGCATGTTTTGGATTATCCTCTTCAAATCTAACTTTCTAACATTGAGTGTTATTTTTCTCATTTCATTCATTATAGTATACCTTACTTTGGAGTGTATTGTAAATAGTTTCTCAAAAAGAGAAGGGAGGGTGAATTTCTCCACCCTCCCCAGATTGTCTAAAAATAGTAAACTATTTGTTGAAAACCTTTACGTTTTGTATTTCTACTCTACGTCTACAGACATTGTTACATCAGAACCACTGATTGAGAAAGATACACGAGGTTTGCCCGAGCCCCAACCCAATTTGTAAACTCCAGCAGAGTTTTCAACGTGGAATCCGCCAGCTTTGTCCAGGCGAGTGTTTTCTTCGGTTTCGTTACCTTCAATAGCAGTTTCTAAATCCTGTAGTGCTACCTTTAAGACTCGGTTGTCTTGGATTGATTGACCTGTGAATGTACCAAAGTTAACAGCATCTTTAGCAACGCCACTTAGAGTAGCAAAGTTATCGATGTGAACTTCGTTTGCAGCGATTGCAGCATCAGCGTCAGATTCATTTCCATCAACATCAGCTTGAACAGCTTCAACCTTAGTCTCTAGAGATTGCAATGCAACCTTTATAGCTACGTTGTCAGCAATGGTGGCACCTGAGAATGTTCCAAGGTGAGCAGAATCTTTAGCCATACCACTCAAAGTAGCCAAGTTATCAACGTGAACTTCGTTTGCAGCAACCATGTTTGTGATTGTAGTGTGGAAACTAGCGTCATCGTTGAGAGCAGCAGCCAACTCGTTAAGAGTGTTAAGAGCGCCTGGAGCAGAATCAACTAAGTCAGCGATTGCAGCAGTAGCAAATGCCTGAGCGTCAGCTTGAGCCTTAGCAACAGAACCTGCGCTACCTGCGCCAGCTTCAAGAACGTCAAGACGTCCGTCCAAACCACCTGAAAGGGCGGAGAGGTTAGTTGTTAGAGTGCTTTCAGCGTTGTCTGAAGCGAGTTCGTTAGCGTCAACATCAGCTTGAAGAGCAATGATGAAGTCCTCAATTTTACCGAGAGTGTTGTATGCTGTAGCTGAATCACCTCTGAGGGCAGCGTCGTTAGCAATAATAACATCTTCGATCTTGCCGAGAGTGTTGTATGCTGAAGCAGCATCGCCTCTAAGGGCAGGAGAGATAGCTTCGAGAGCAGTTTCTACTTCCTGTAGTGCTACCTTCACGCTTCTGTCGTCAGCAATGGTGCCACCTGAGAATGTTCCAAGGTGAGAGCCTCCACTGACACCGATTACGGCATCAGAGACAACTTCGTTTGCGTTTACGTCAGCTTGAACAGCAGCGATTGAGTTTGTGACTGTAGTGCCGAAGTTAGCATCGTCGCCCATCGCAGCAGCCAACTCGTTGAGTGTATCAAGGGCGCCTGGAGCAGAATCAACTAAGTCTGCAACAGCCTTAGTGATAGAGCCGTTACCAGAACCTTCGATTACGTTGAGACGTGCGACGACTGCGGCGTCGTTAGCGATAACGATATCTTCGATCTTTCCGAGAGTGTCGTATGAACCAGCGGCATCACCTTTGAGCGCAGCAACGTCTGCGGTAGCGTTGTCGTCAAGTTTGATGAGCATTTGGTTTAGTGTAAGTCCTGTTGAACCTGAAATTGCGGCAACTTTCATCTCTCCTGCGAGAGATCCAGATGCGGCAATATTTCTTCCCATGACAACATGGGTTGGATTTATAGCCATAATATAATATTTCCTTTTTGTTTATATTGTGTTAAGCGGATAAAGGTATGCACCTAAAGACATGGTGCCGAAACAACGTGTCAATAAATGATCTCCATCCGATGATATATAGGAATCATCTTTCATAAAGTCAGTTTTTATTTTGACTATTTTTAGAGGACTCGTTTGCGCCCTATTCTCGCACTTATTTTAGCGAATGGAGGCTATCGTATGCCTCTCTTTTTGCGTTAGAAAGTTTCTCCAAATAGTCGTTTCTGCGGAGGACTTTGAACGCTAAGTTTTCAACTGAATAAGCACCTACCGTCTCCAAGCCAGTCTTTCTCATCTTTCGTATTTTCATTTTGAGTTTTTGAGCGTAGAGTTCTGCTTCTTCGTATTTCTTTTCGTCGATAAGCTTAGTCACCCTATCTATCTGATCCATTAGAGACGCTGCTTTCTTCTTTACGTTGTCTCTGTCAAAATTTGATCTCTCTGGTGTTGGAAACTTTATCCACTCGTTGTTCAATACTGAATAGAGTCCTTGTGCCTCGTGTGGATCGTTTATGTCCTGAACATAGACTTCTACCTCGTATCCCTTTATGAGGATGTCGTGTAGTCGGTTCCATACTGATTTCATAGCATTGAAGTATTCTCGGACAAGTTCTGTCTTGTCGTCAACATCGGAGAAGTCAACGAGGATGTGTAAATCGACATCGGAGAACTTTGAGTAGTTTAGGGCAGCAAGAGAACCTGTGAAGGTGATGTCTGAGAACTGAGCGTCTCCAACTTCCAAGGAGTCGTAGAAGTCTTGCGCTATAGCGAGGAGCTTCTCTCTTATCTCGGGATCAAGCCTGTCCTCTGGTTGGTTCCAGAAGTCTTTGTTTATCTCATCATGTACTTCAAAGCTGGATACATCGATACTCTCGGGATCGACGTCTTCTGCGATAGAGCGGAGTCCACTTACAAGCATTTCAGAATTTGGGATGCTCGCAGTGGATTCACCGAACATACTCGCCCATTTAGCAAATTGTTTCATGTTATAAATAGTTCCTATAGTCTGTAAAACTCAAAGTTTCCGTCATTGAGCGAATAATACACTCTCCTCACTCCTACGTGCCTTAGTGCCGCTTCGCACATATCACAAGGCTTGGAAAGAAGCAGGTTTCCTGACCTTCCCACTCTGACTACATATACATCTGCTCCACGAGTGACTGAGCGATCTAATCCGAGTATGCATCCGAGTTCTGCATGGTGCGTGGCATCGCCTCTGTCTCGTCTTCTGAACCTTTCTCCGAACCTTGCGTATGCGTTCTTATTGTGAGAGGCGTTGAGAACTACATTTCCTCTTACGAGAATAGCTCCGTGCCTGTATCCGTTTTGTGCTGCATTTTCTGCCACTCTTGTAGCTAATTCAAAGAAGCGCTTCTTCCTTTTTCCAATAAGCAGCGACATTTTGTTCAGAGCTTAGAGTCTGAAACGACTTTTCTCATCATTGCGAACAACTCGTTGAAGTTAGACTCTCCAAACCCATCTTCCATCATCATTGTGAGCATCGTGGTTTTTCCGAGTTCGGGTTCGAAGTTTTCCAGAGCATAGTTTAGCTTCTGGGTTCCTTGTGGGCTTATGGACGGCACATAGAGTTGCATAAGGCGGTAATTTTCCGCTACCGTCTCACGCCCCTCTACTATTGACTGATATGCCTTTACTTTACTTTCAGTGTTCTCGCAATAATCGATTACTTCTGAAATCTCGTAAGACTTGTCTTCGGAGAGGAAAGAAAGTCTATTCTTAATAGTCTTCAATCCTACTCCGCCTACGCCTGCCAAGTTGTCCGATGCGTCTCCAACTATCGCTCTTGCGAGGGCGAAGTTCTTGGGGTGGATGCCGAAATCCTCTATGAGGTTATTGCGGTTTACTATCTTCTTTTGGATTGGGCGATACACTACTGTTTCGCCGTCGCAGAGTTGGAAGAAGTCCTTGTCCGAGGATACGATGACTTTCTGCCATCCTTTGTATTTCGGATGTTGAACGACATGGCTTATTACATCGTCTGCCTCTACTGCTGGCAACATTAGTTGGATGACTGGAAGTTCGTTCAGATATTCAAACAGGCGAGTTTGTTGCCAGATCTTGTTGGCTACCTGTTCTGCATCGGACATATTGCTTACGTCTCGATTCATCCTGATGGGCTTCCTGCCCGACTTATAGTTCTTATTGACGCTTTTGCGTCGTTGGGAGCCGCCTTGTCCGTCCCAGCAGAATACAACTTCGTCTGGCTTCACTTCTCTACATAGTTTCTGAAGAGATTGGATTGTTCCTTTCACTCCTCCAAGTGGACTGCCGTTTGTAGACAGGCTTGGGTTTACTATGTAATTTCGGAGATATATGTTTAGAGAATCTATTACTAATAGTCTTTTCATTTCTCAATCCTCACTGATGTATATTGAATGCGCCCTTCTTCAATGCCTTTTTTGAGTGCTGACTCTATGGCTCTTTTGGGTTTAGTCCATCCGTGGATATCCCATACCACTACGTCGCAGTCCGTATCGAAGCTTTTAGCGTCGTGACGCTTGAGCAGAATACCCGTCTCCAATACGTTTAGACGCCACTTCTTTACTAAGTCGCCGACTCTGAGTCTTACTTTAGCCATTTCTTCTCCGTGTTATACTATAATGTAACACGTTTGAGAACGCTTTGCAAGTATTTATCTGCGATTTCTTCTATGTCGGCGATGTGGGCGGGCTGGACGATTTCTGCCCTCTATCCATCGGATGTGTGTTCTTGGATGACTGGATAGTAATCTTCTTGATACCATTCTAGTCTCCCAATGTCCGTGTATCCAAACTCCGTTGTGTCCGTAGTGTCCATTTACCCAAACCCATGCTCGCACTTCATGCACTGCATGAGGATAGCTTGCACGGGGATGATGCCTGACTGCGTGATTGTCTTGCACTGGTGGTGTGATAGGCGGATGGGCGTGTGCGATACACCCAGTTGTTGAAAGGGCAATCATTAGTGCCGTTGTGATTGTTTTAGTCATTAGTTCTCTTCCTCTTCTTTTTCTTCGTAAAAGTCTGATGCATTGCCTAAGCGTTTATCAAACTTAAAGATAACTTCTTCATCCATTATCTCATGTACTCTTAGACGAAACGCTTCGTCTTTCATTCGGTCTGTCCACTTTGTTGACTGAAATTTACTGCCTATCGGGTTTCCTTCTGCGTCATTGAGTTCATACCATGCTCCTTTTCTGACGAGACTAGTGGAGGCAGAGATGGCGTCAAAAAGACTTTCGTCGTCTTGGATACCTATCTTGTCTCCCCATAGAATCTTGAAGTTGCATTGCCGCCCTTGGGTTCCAAATCTTGATTTCTCAAGTTTGACTTTTACCTCTGAGCCAACTCGGAAGCCTTTGTCGTCAACGACAAAGGACGCCTTTGCCTTTCTTCCAGTTAACCAAATCCTCAGAGAGTATGAATAGATTGTGGCTTTTCCACCAGGCGTCATGTAGGGGGTAGTCATCGCTTCTGATGGCGAACGGGTGATGTTCGCTTTCAACTGGTTTAGAATAAGGAAAGTGCTTTCCGAGTTGGCTATAGGGATAATAAGTTTTGATAGTCCTTTTGCGAGAATTCTCGCTTTCATTGCCATTGACGACTGGGGGTTGAAATCTCCCTCAATGTCTGAGATGGCGGGTGTAAGTGCGAGAGAGTCCCAGATGAATAGCATCTTGTTCTCGTTTGTCGCTAATAGAGTTTCAATAGTTTCCAGAACAAACTCAACAGACATTGCTTGGACATACATAAGTTCGTCTAAGTTGCATCCTGCGTTCTGTAGGAATTCTGGATCGATGGCGCTTTCTGAATCAAAGTAGATGACGTCAATGCCTGCCTTTTGAGCATTGGCGGCGACTTGTGCCGCCATATATGATTTACCTGTTGATGCCAGTCCAGCAAGTTCTGAAATCTTACCTCCTGGTATTCCTGCCATTTCTCCACGGGAAATAATAGAATCCAACCATCTTGAGCCTGTAGGAATCCAATAAGGAACCTGTGTTGGGTTTTTCTCGGTTAGACTGTGTGCGACATTGATGCCAGCTTGTTTGTTTATCATAGCTCGCATGTCAGCCATGCTCATTTTGCCTGCTTTTGATGAGCTTTTTTTAGCCATTGTTTCTCCGTTTTTTGTAAAAGTGTGAGGCACCTGATTACCCTGTGCCTCCCTGTGGGCAGATGATACGAAAGGGGGGTGTGCGTTTATAGCAGTATCATCTGTTTAGTTGAGTCTGAGATTTTATGTTCCCATTAACTCGCTGAAGGCGGCATCTACAGAGGAGGCTGTATCCGTAGTTGTTGCCGCTGTGGTTGTTGACGTAGTTTGAGTTGACTCTGTAGTCGCAGTGTCTGCCGTCTCTCCAAGGAGATAAGCATCCAACATCGTTCCAACTTCCGCTGGAGTCTTACGCTCGAAAATAGTGTCGAAGTCTGGAATGTTCTCCAGAAGTTCGGCACAGCGCTCGTCTCCGCCCACTGCTTCATCACAGAGAGGAGATGAACGTCGGCGAGGAACCAACTTGGTTTGAGGGAATGATGCGCCTGCTGGCTTACCATAATGGAGCGACAAGTCAGTTCCAGTCTCAACATCAGTGATGTCTCCGTACTCAGGGTTGAGGACGAGATTGAGAAGCTGCTCATATACCGTCTTGCCGTAACCCCATAAACGAACACCTTGATCTTCTTCTCCACGAACGAGAACGGGCGAGAAGAAGCGCTGGCGAGCCATAAGGTTCTTTGCCTGCTTAATACTTTCTTCGGTTCCCTCATTGAAGAGTTGACGAACGAAATCGTTTAGTGGATCTGCTTCGTTGAAGTTGCGGTAGGGTGAAAGGAATCCTGGGTTGTTTCCTACATTGTAGTGAAACCAGTAGTCCTTGAAGGGATCGCCGTCAGCAGTTGGGACGATGCGAATAGTTTGCTCGCCGTCTTGCGGACGCCAGAATGAGGACTTTTGCCCTCCACGGTTTTCGAGAGCCGACTTGCGGGCTTTCATTTTGCTAATATCAATAGCCATTGTTATTTTACCTTTGTTTTGTTTTTGTGGCGGATTTGCCTTGAGTCAAGATGATGAATCTCTCACCTTGCTAATGAATATTATAACACAGGTATGTTATAAAGTCAAAGTCTTTTTTTATTTATTTTCGAGAATTTCGTCGGTTTCTATTTCTTCGTAATCAAAGAATCCGTGATCCATTGGAATAGTCATTACCCATCCATTGCCATACTCGCATTGACATCTCGCTTCGCCATCGAGTGATGTAAATTGAGCGCCCACTACTGAACAGGCAACTTCGCAATGTCCCACTTTTCTTCCTACTTCGACGCCTTGCTTCAATACAGTCATTGCCAAGAATGTACCTACAAGTGAAAGTCCGAAAAGAGTCAATGCTCTCTTTATTATGTACTTCCATTTAGTTGGTATCTTTTCAAGCAATTTCAGTTACCAGTCCTCGCAGTATTGACGACTATGTAAGCATAGTCCTGTTCATAACTAGTTGAATGTATCCTAAACGACGTTTTTACACCATCCTCATCCTTGGTATTGTTGTTGATATTGTTGATTATCTTATTCATCAGAGTTCCATCTGTTTCCAATGTTTTCTGATTGATGGCATAATAATAACACTTTTCTGATGGAGTGTCAAGTAAAAAGAATAACTTTTCTTCTCCGCTCTCCGTGTCAACAACTCCAAAGGTGCTAACTCGTGTCATTTCACTCGGTTCGAACGATGTGCTGTGAACTGCACTCTGGTGGTTGTATAGGTTTACCATGTGGAGCGTTGACGATATTAAGTCATTTAGCTTGTCGTAGTATCCGAATACTGGAACTTCTCCGATAATTGACTCAACAAGCTTATTGTCTACCATATAGAGTCTCGCCAACTTTCCAGATCGAGCGTACTCTTGCAGTACATTCCTCACTAATCGCTCTTGCGCCTTATTGTTTGTCCCAAGGAACTCAACATCTGGCTTGATGTAGAGGACGTTGATAGTTTTCTTCATTTTTGAGAGTTGTTCCAAGATGCGGAGAGATGTGCCAGAGATTGCTCCTGAGCCTGATAGGACAAACAAAACATCGTCGGTTGATGGCTTGAGGAATGTTCTCATTGAAGGAACGCTTGTCTCGTATTGCTCTGGTGATGCCTTTTCTTTGAGAAGTTTTTCATTCTTCTTGTTCTCGGCAATATTCTCGATGTCTATCTTGAATATTTTGTATTGTGGATATTGAGAGAACTTGTCTGCGATGGCGCATCCTGCTTTCCCCAGTCCTATCACTGTGTCCATTTATCTTCCGTGTCTATAAGAGACTTTTCCATTTCAGGATTTGAGATGTCTTCCATCCCTTCTGGACATAATGACTTGTGTCCATCTCTTCCAACTCTCTTATCTTGTCCTCAATAAAGACGCCCTTGGTTCCTGCTAT
>Ga0208134_1001329_pt1 | contig 14400 bp, 22 predicted proteins | sample VirMetDEL_Mar_31_FD_184515 | JGI IMG/M metagenome (GOLD analysis project Ga0208134, IMG submission 184515) | Aqueous microbial communities from the Delaware River and Bay under freshwater to marine salinity gradient to study organic matter... | ecosystem: Environmental > Aquatic > Marine >... | reverse complement strand
CTCGGATAGAACCAAGGGTAGATGCGTCGCACGTTGGTTGTTGAGCTGTAGTACCTTTAGCTATAACTAAACCTCCGGTATCTTGACTCATATCCACAACGCCAGTTGAAACTTTAGTTAATGCCATCTACTACAAAGTTGGTCTAGTCAATGGAAAGTCAGAAGTATCAGTCCAATCTCTTAATCTAGCTCTATAATTATAATACAAAGGTCTTTCTGGATGGTCATCTAACATTATTACCCAATCAGTATCTTTTAACTCTTGGTCTCTCCACGCTTTTTCTTCTACTTTCTTTGCTGCAATTTCTTCTTCTGTCATTTGTATTTCTTCACTCATAATAGTATTATTTTAGTTTGATAAATAAAGGTTGTCCTGAACCGCTAGAATCTGTTCTTGCTGTTGAGTCTCCATAGGTTTGGGCGTAATTGTAGAAATTATTACTGTTTGCGTCTTTAACTGTAAAAGTTCCTGACGCATAAGCTACATACTGCGGACTATTAGTTTGTGTAGTTGTTATAATTTCCGCCCCAGTAGCTACTCCCGAAGGAGTGAATTGAATAATACATCCCGACCCATCGTCTTTTCTCCCTGTTATCCAGATATTAGTACCATCATTTACTATACCTCTATAAACAATTCCAAGAGTATATGTCCAATCTCCTGTTTCAGTTCCAGCAGAGTTATATATTCCTATTCTCCTAGGGTAAGAACCATCTTGAACGTATATACTTCCATTTAAATAGGTTAAATCAAAAAAAGTTGATATGTTAGAAGCAGTAAACGAAGAAATAGGAGTTCCAAAAGAGCTAGTGTATTTACGCACTTCTAAATCAGTATCGCCAATATAATAATGAGTTCCATCAAATGTAATTCCACGAGGAGCATCATTACCTGTACCTGATATACTCCAATTATTTCCTGTTGGAACACCTGCTGAAGTAAGCTCGTAAACGGTATCATCAAAATACCCGAGAACAATATAATTAGTGCCATTCCAAACAATACCTTGGGCATTGAAACTAGTTGTAAAGTTATTTGCAGCTCCTGTATAGGTATAACCCCCTCCTGTAGCATTAGGGTAAGTTCCATCTACTGCAAGTGTACTTCCTGTCTTAAGCCAAACGGACTCGTTAACAGGGTTAGTGTACAATCCTGTACTAGCTATATATCCTTGTGGGTCATTGTCAGAAGTACCTACGAGAAAAGGAGCGTAGGAATTTATTCCTGAACCTTCACCACCACCACCTGCAGCGGGAAAAAAATCTGTTAAATTACTCATATTATTGTTTTATTATTTTATACATTACCGATTATTATCCATCCTTGAGCCGCTATGTTAGACCATATCAATTCAAAAGCAGCTGTAGGTGTGTTTATTGTCATATCTGCAGCTACACCCATTATTTTATTTCCATTAGCTCCTAACACGTTAGCTAATCCGCCTATATTAGATATCTTTATTGAATCACCTGAAGTTGGAGAACCTGGTAAAGTTACCGTTGCAATTGATTGAGCTTCAGTAGCTGTGAATATATATAAGCTATTTGCGTTACCTGATATAGCTTGCCCAGATGTAACTTCAATAGGATTAATCCTTAGATCGACTGCTCCAGTGTTTCCGCTAGATTGTCCTATATCTACGCTAGATACTAACGCTCCTGAAACAGCACCTGATGTTGTTTTTGTTTGTATATTCGTACCTGTTGGAGGTTCTGATCCAACAACAAAGCTTAAAGCGGTTCCAGATACGGTGTAAGTTGAAATTTCTTGGTAAACACCATCAATAAATACATCGACAAAACTTGTTGATCCTCCAGATGGAGTAGTTCCTAAAGTAAAAGGTCCTACTGTTCCGTTGCCAGAGAAATTATTTGTAGTTATAGTACTAGCACCACCTACGCTTGCCCAGGTTCCATCGCCTTTCAAAAATGTTGTTGATGTTCCTCCGTCAGGAACTACACCTATGTTTGCACCTCCGTTGTAGACCGCTGAACTTACAATGACAGCTCCAGACCCTGGAGATATACTTAAAGGAAGTCCTGTTGATATAAATGGCGTGCCTTGACCAACACTTGTAACGCCGCTTGCTGGTAAAGTTATCCAACTACCCGTAGCACCGTCTAAATATTTACCAGCTGATCCACCGGCTGGTACGTGACCAACGTTAGTTGCGCCTGCATAAGCAGTAGATTCTATAGTTACAGTTCCAGTTCCACCAGCAGGTGTAATTACTAAAGGTTGACCACTAGAAGTTAATCCAGTACTAGAAGGTAAAACACTAACAACTCCTGCACCAGCAGACGGTACAGCGTTCCAACCTGCTTCTGCAGATGTATTTATAGCTGCTGCTGCAATTGCTATAACTTCATCTCCTACATTGAGCGCAGTATTTCCGTAAAAATTACCAGCTGTACTTACTATGTACATATCACCTATAGCGATAGGCACTGTATTAGTATTAGCGCCTGGATTATATAAAAAATCACTTGTATTAGTTATTGAACCTAAATTAGCATCGAATGTACCTTTAAAAGTAATTGCGCCAGCTAAAGCTAAATCGATAGCGGTTTGAATTTGAGCTCCTGTTGCTAAGCTTGCTGAACTAGAGCTGACACCTTCGGTTGTTATTGCAGATATTACCGGTGTGTTTCCTGAAGTCGCTGCTATAGTGGTGCTATCACCAGTTACACTTGTTACTCCTTGAGCACTTCCAGCTATCGTTACTTCTGTAGCTGATGTACGTGTTAACGTTATACCTGTTCCTTCTGTTAGGTTAACAACGGAATCCGAGCCAGCGGCAGCGTCTAAATTTAAAGGTACGCTAGTGCCTGATTTAGCACCAGCACTTAGTGTATATGTATCTCCACTAGGTAAATCAACCCATGAGCCTGTATCTCCGTCTATATACTGACCAGCTGTTCCACCATTTTTGTTTAAAGTTAAAACACCAGAACTAGTTATTGGACTAGATCCTACTGTAAATGCTGCTACATCAGTACTAAGACCTACGCTTGTTACTGTACCAGTAGTTGGTGTTGTCCAAAATAATTGAGAAGGATTTACACCTGCAGAGGTAAGTACATCTCCAGCGCCACCAAAGCTTGTTGGTAGTATTAAAGTGTAAGAAACAGTTGATCCATGTGCTGGACTTTGTAGCGTTACGCCATGATTATTATTAGAGCAATTAAGCTGTATCTTACCGTCAGTAACACCGTCAGCACTCATTATTTCTACGCCGCCAGTTCCATTACCTTTAAGCTTTAGGTTTGAATTAGTTGTGGTAGCCTCGACAGTGTCTTTAACTTTTAACCCGCCGTTTATAAGTATGTTTGTACCCGCTTGAGACATCAAAGAGTCGTTAAGCGTAGTAGTGTCAGTCCATTTAGCAAACACGCCAGCAGTACCATCTCCAGTTAATACAGAAGTATTATCTATTTTTTGCCAAGAAGCGGGTTGACCACCTTCATCTAAGAACACAGCCCAGTCACCTACATGCCAGTCGTTTAAGCCAGGACCTAAACTGGTCGTACCTTCTACATTGACTATATAAAAATGACCGCTAACTCCTACACCTTGAATTAATGCAGGTGAATTAGCTAATCCATTAGTTGTATTGTTTGCAGCATTCCATGTTCCTTCGTAAGTAAGACCAGCTTCGTAATTTGTCCATGTTGTATATCCAAATTGGTCCGAAAGTAGTATCTGCTTGTCAGCACCTAAAACATTGGCACTATCTCTTAAAGATCCTTTTAAATAAGTTTCAGAATTTAATGTTATTAAATTAGTTCCACCTCCTATAGTTACAACACCTGGCGAAGTTAAATCACCTGTAGTCACTAAAGATCCAGCTATGGTTATAGCAGAACCAGCAACACCATTACTAGGTGAAGAATCTTGAGACATTATAGAGCCAGTTATTTTTTTACCTTCTTGATTAAAAACAGGTATTTGAAAATCACTAGCAACAGGATCAATAAATCCAGCTCCACTATTAATGAAGTCGGCAATCTGTTGAATACTAAAATTCCTTGTTATGTTTTTTTGTTTACCACCAACTTTTTCAGCGGAAGTACCAATGAGTAAGTCATCAGCATTTAAAGCTCCTTGTTCTGGGTAACTATAGATTATTGACATATTTTATTTTTTATTTGTTTATTAACAACTAGTTACTCCACTAACTATTCCTGATGATACTGTGAATCCACCAGATGAAGGGTTTGTTACATTGTTTATGTTACCTGTGTAATTTCCATTAGCTAATAAAGTGCTACTACTTGTAGAAGTATAAACAGTATCTCCGTTTTCTACGTAAGAAGCTGAACCTCCAGATGTTTTTTCAACACCACCACTGCTGTTTATAATGTTTCCACATTTAGAACTTCCAGCGCCATAGCTAAAGCTTTGTCTGTTTGCGTAAACAATTCCAGATAACGTTGCTGTAACAGTTTCGTTGTTGCTAAAAAATACGGTTTGACTTGGAGAGTAATTTACGTTTTCATTACTTACAAAATAACCAGAATTAGGCACTATGTCAGCTGTAAAAGTGGCTTGACTAGTTCCGGGTTCTGTTAATGTTCCGGTGTACGTTAGTAATGCTCCTGAGTTTATTTGATATTTTTCTGTAACTGAATAATTGTTACTACCGCTTATTCCACTAGTATTTAAAGCGAGTGTAGCTGTACCTGTTGAAGCACTCACAGTGGCATTTAACGTACCAGTTATATTAGTTGCAGCTATAACAGGTCCTGCCGTAGGTCCACTCCAGCTACTAGTCGAACCGACACTGTACCCTGCCTCCGCAATAACTTCAGCATTAAAGGTATAACCACTATTAGTAGCGTCGTATTGTCTTGACACTGGTGCAGGGGAATTTTGAGAGTTACCTGTAAAAACACCTCCAGTTACTAGTATGTCCCAAGTTACGCCTTTGTCAGCTATATTTAACCCAGGTCCAAGAGTGATAGCGTATGTTACGTCATAACTTCTTATAGCTATAGTTGTTCCTGGAAAACTAGCGTTTGATATAGAATTAGGATTAGCATATACAGCAGAACTTTGAGTAGCTGTTAATGATCCAGCTGTTAGCTCGTATTGAGCTGGATTTGATATTGTAGCTGTAACACCGTAAGATCCAACTGCGGTGCCTAAATCACCAGTAGAACTACCACTGGTGGGTGACACAGTGTAATCAGTATTAAAGGTACCGCCAGATATAGCTGTATTCACGTTTAAAGTGTTACCACCTTGAGGAGTAGCTGGTACTAATATGGTTCTAGCTGCTAGTGTTTGTGTTACCGCGGCTGGCGAAGGTGTTGCTGGTATAGTTCCGGTTATTGTTTGAGTCGCTGATCCGCCCGATACAACACACCCACTTCCAGTAGGGGTTATCGTGGTGGATACAGTGTATGTACTACCTACTGATCCAGTTACAGCGATTGGATTTACAACAGAACCATTAACGGTGGTTGATTGTGTGAATCCGCAACTACCAGCAGCGTTTATTGCCGATGTATCTATAGTAAAGTTTACCGTGTTTTGAGGTTGACCCGTTGCTGTTGTCAAGTATAAAGTACCTGCAGCATAGTTACCAGCTCCTATAGCCGTGTACTCGGCATCTGTAAGCGTTATTACATTTAACACCTTGTTGACTGAAGGTAGTAAGTCTGTATCGTTCTTTATTGTGTCAACATTTGAATCCGTAATAGCGCTTTCTACTGAAGCTAGTGTTGATGCTTGTATATCTCCAAAAGTAACTTTACCTACTTTAGTTCCTGACACAGAGTGAAAAGGAATAAAATCAGCATCTACTGGTACTAGTGTTTCTGGTTGTGTTATATAGCTTGTTGCTGTGTTGTATTCTAAGCTTAATATAGGATCTATAGAAGTTGTACCTGTTTCTACTAGTCCAGCTCCAGCTCCTACCGATGTTACTGTACCACTTGTTAAGCCCGTGGCTGATATAGTTGCTTGACCGGTAGCTGTGGTAGATATACTTATATTACTTCCTTGAATTAAACCGGTTATACCTGTGTTAGACACTATGATATTACCTGTAGATGAGCTTAATCCTATTCCTGTACCCTGAATTAAAGACTCAACCGCGTTAGTAGCACCTGCTATAGTTATAGTTACATTACCATCTTGGTCAGACGATGTTGAAACGCCAGCTCCTGTAAAATTAGCTGAAGATAGGTTGTTTGTCAATAAAACATTACTACTGTAAACTCCAATACCAGATGATACCGTAGGTACAACCCATTGATTGTCTCCCCGAAGGAAAGTAGTTGCAGATGGAGTACCTGTAGCGGCTAGTCCTATAGTATAAGCAACAGCTGGACCAGTGGGATTACCAACAGCTGTAAGAAAAGCATCAGTAGATATAGTGACACCAGTTAAAGTACCAGAACCTGACTCAGCATTGATCAGTGATACTAAACTTTGAACCGTAAAGCTCTTAGTTGCGTTGTCATCACCGACATCTGTACCTATTAATAGGTCATCTACCGTTGGTTGTATCGTTGGGTAAGAATAAATTATAGACATGTGTTATGTTTTGTTATGGATATATTATAGTTTCGCCTATGTACATAGCTGATATAGTGCTTTCTCCTATATATACCGCTGATATTGGTGATTCACCTATTTTAACGGCCATATTAATTGATTTAGTTGTTTCGTATACTCTATATACTCACACGTTTCACATGTCTTTTACTATTCTTACAAACTTAGTACGAATAATAATATTAGGGGGTGTGACAATAGCCCCTTACTAGTAACCTTAATAGGCTACTGTCACTACCTATATGTCTTGTTAGCACATCTCGTCTGAAAAAGTGCTATTATAGGGAAGTAAAGTGTTATACCCCTATATCATTCACTATCAGCCCTTTACAGAACGGTTTTAGTTTACCCCACGGCCCCTTCTTTTCTTGGTTTTCCGCCATAGGTTTCGGCTTTTTGTTACGATACCCCCTATATATTCAGGGTTTCTCTACTATAAACTATATCTATACTACTATATATACTATAAGATTACATTATACTACTACTATTAGTTATATCTATACTATACTACATTACTATCAGTTATATCTATAGCAATATCATATGACACAGTGTCATGACATATAGTCACTGCGGTATACCTTCATACCTTTTCTATCTATTAAATTATTCTACACCTTTTTACAAGCTAAATACGATGCTAGCTGGATAATATATACGTAAGCAAGCAACGAAGCTCTTACGCCAAATGACAATAATATGAATGCAATAGAATTTATTAACGAAATGGATCGGTTGGCAGAAGTACACTTCGGCGAGTTCGGTTATGACACATGTAGCAAAGCTGAAAAGCAAGCAGTAATCAAATCACTACTACATAACTCAGTATGGGTTTTTCTCAAGGTGGATAAAAATTAAATCACTACTACATAACTTAAATAAATAAACTATGAGCAAATTAAAGATTAAAAAACACAAATGGCAACCAAATTTCAAAGACGAAACTTGGATAACAGCCAAAAGTTTCAACCGAACGTTTACTATAACTCTAAAACAGGGTGAGAACATGGAAATTGTATGTGATTGGGATTACGGATATGGTGGATGTGGTACTGAACGAATGGAAATACCTATTGAAAAGTTAAAGGAATTAATAAAAGATTTAGAAATGTAATGGAAAAGTTTTTATTAAAAATAGAATTTAGATATAAAGAAGTACCTAAGTCAGATATTTATTCTGAACATAAAAACAAGACAACTACTATAGGGGTATTTGATGATTTTGATACCGCTTGTATTGAAGGGAATAAACTATTAATTAACCTTGAAAGTAAATTTCCATTGAAGATATTTCCTAATGGTAAAGGTGTAGCTAAAAAAGAAAGATTCAGTAAAAATGGAGGAGCTTTTGGTTCTAAACAAAATCTTATTACCAATTTAGCCTATCTGAAAACTCCTTTTGAATTTTACGCTAAAATAGAAACATTAAAAATGGACGATATTGAAGAAACTATTGAAGGTGTGGTTGATTCTATAAAGAAATATAGAGAACACAAAATGGCATATAACGCTGAGTGCGTAGCAAAAAGATTTAGAATTACAAAGTAAACACGAATAAAATAGGATAATAGTATAAAGAGTTTTATAGAATTAGTTGCCTCTAAAATATTAACTAATGAATGCGTAAATGGTTTACGCGAGTTCGATTCTCGCTGCGCAACTAAAAATTAAATAATGAAATTGAAGACATTAAATTATCACGACGTAGCGCGTAAAATCTACGAAAATCATGACTACTTAAGAAATGGTTTTTCAAACGACGAAAGCTTTTTAAAATTAGACAGAAGCAATCGTTTAAAAGTTAGCAGAATTATTAACAACTGGATAAGACAAGACTTTTACTAATATGAATTATACTCTAAACGAAATAAAAATAGAATTGTTTGACAAATGTCATGAACTTGCGAGTGAATATATGAATAGGCATGAAGAGAAATATTTTGACATCCTAAATAATCACAAAACAAGTAATCAAAACGAAGCTCTTGACGAATACCATACAAAACATGGAAAGGTAATGACCAAAATATTCAATGAGTTATCAAAAGGAAAATTAAGTTAAAATATGAATAACATATACGACAAGAAATTTGAAATCTATCTAATCAAAAAAGGTTACGACCTTGATTGTATTAGCTTACAAGAATGCTTAAAAGAAATAAAGATATGGAAAAAGAATACAGAAAACGCATAAGTTATTTATCTACACGTAGTAGATTTTGCTTAACTAGTAGAATACAGCTTATACAATTAAAAAACGAATTAAAAACATTATTATGCAAATAGAAATAGATACTGTAGACTTACAGAACACGTTAGAGCAATTATATGATCGCAAAGTAAAACTAGTTGCGTATGCGAGCGCTGACGGATTAGATACGTTGGTACTAGAAGGAAATGAGGAAGATCTATTTAATTTTTACTTAGAATCATTCAATCCATTTAATGAATGGGAATTAAGTACAGACGTAGTAAGATCAGAGTTTTTTGCTCACATACTTAAAAAGTAAATACGAATACAAACGGATAATATAATAAACAAATAAACAAATAAACAATATGGATTTATACTTAAGATTAGAAAACAGAGAACTACGAAGCTTACACAAAAAATTTAAAGAAGAAGTGTGGTTAGCCTTTCATCAAGGTGAATTAAGCGACCAAGACGAATTTTATACTTACTTCCACGAATATCTTGATAACGCAGTAATATACAATAGCGATTGTGAAGCAATACTAAATGGCAATAGTGAATATCATTATGAAGAACATGATTTATTTAGTCGGCCAAAGAATTTAGCTCAAGCCGCGTATGCTTGCCTACATGACTACTTTATGGATCACATTGATACACCAAACTGGGAACAAATGGAAACAGTACTAAACGAAAAATAATATGAAAATAAAAGATAAACTAACTTTAACACAAGAACTAATTAATCTATTTTTAGCAGGTGAAATAAGCGAAGATCAGTTTAACAATACAATGAGCGATAGAGAAAATAACGAAGTCTGGATTACAGGCTCAATAATAAAAAATAATATGCAAGCAATATATAATGGCGTAGATGTAACCAGTCTAATACTAAAACAAATGGAAGGTAAAATGTCTCGAACCGCAGTAGAAAGAGAGCTAAAGAAAATTAAAAACATTGAGAAAACTAATATTTAGAATGATACTAAATAAAGAAATATCATTAAAAGCAGGTAATAAAATACTTGACAAATTACAAAGTAAATACGAACACAGACGGATAATATAGTAAAGAAAACAATATGACAACATTAGAAAAATTTCAAGAAGTAGCAAATATTAACTTCATTCAAACACCTTCGCATGCAGATATAGAAATCGGCGAACTATGCACAGCTGATAGCTACGAGCTATTCTATATAACACAAGATTTTCAAGATCTTCAATTCGATTCTGAAGTATACTACTACAAGCCTGATTTTGATACAATTATGGAAGTAATAGATGATTGTAGACACCCAAAAGGCACAGCGAATGTTGTTTGTTACGATATTGAAGACTGGTTTGACGAACACGATATGCTAAACTACCTTGAAAGTGAAATGGATGAAGAATCATTTGAAGCATTTACTAATGAAGAGAAATAGAGATATAATAGCACAGTATAATATACAGATAGAACAACAACATCAACAATATTTACAACAACAACAATACGAACTTTTAAATAATTAGAATATGACAATGACAGAACTTAAAAAATATATGGCAGATAACAAACGAATCAAAGTAGCTCAATGGAATGAAGAGCGTCAAGGCAATCATTGTCAAGGCTTTACACAAAAAGAGTTTGAACAGTCTATGGAAGTAGATAGAATCAAATCTAGAACACGTAGAACACATTCAAAAGGCAACTTATGGGTTTTTAATGATACTAAAGACAGAGAGCTATTTACAAAGTAAATACGAGTATCATTGGATAATAGAATAAAGAAATATAAATATGAAATACACAGTTAAATACAAGCTAGCAATGACTACCCCAAAACCCGACGAAATGTGCAAGTACTCTGTATGGATACCGTGTAAATGTAAAAAATGTACAAATGAATAAATTCAAACAAACAGGTAAAACAAGAGTAAGATTAAATGGTAAAACATATAAAGGCTATATGTTAGGCGATTTACCTCCAACGTTCGCTTACAGATCATGTGAAGACATCGACGAGCATGGCGAAGTAGTAGAAACTCCAGGTGTTAAAGCTTGGTTCAATCATAAAGGATTAACTTATATAAATTAAATAGCATGACAGATACAGAAATTAAAGACAGAACAGCAGGCAAATGCTTTGCTAAAATTAATGCGCTAGAAAATAGCTTAGAATATTTAGCTATACAAAAACCGTATCTAGCTTACACTCAAGAAATGATAGATGCCCAGATATCTTTTAAACGCAGAGAGTTAATGATATGGAATCACATGGCACTACTAAACGAAACAACTACATAACATGACAGAAGAACAAATTGAAATACTAGACAGAACAAACGGCATTAAATTACTTAACGTAGATATGAAAGTAAATTATATATACAATGGTTACAGGGATCAATTTCCTAAAGAAACTTTAGACGAAGCAAGAGAATGGTTTAAATCTAATCTAACAGAATAATGGCAGTCAATAAATATAGTCCGTTTCCTAGACCGCATAAACCGTACTTATATGTTCTACAGTACGGAAACGCGCAAGGCACACAAGAGACCATCCAAGGCACCGCTAGACAGGTAATACTACACATTTTAAACCAACAAACGATAACATAATGGCAACACAGGCATTAATAAGAGTAATACCAAGACAAGAAGGTTTGGCTTATGACCAAGCGCATAATCACGTAGACAAAGCTTTCTTTAATATATACAATCATTGGAATGGATATCCTGCGGGATTAGGAGTAGACATTGCTAAAGTCTGCAACAACATTAAAGATAAAAACGTAAGCGAGTTTGCAATTGACTTTGTGAGCGTAATGGAAGACACTAACAGAATTGAACTTCTAGGCATCTCTGAGGTAGATATGGGTCAAGAGTATATCTATACTATATTCCCTAAAAACGATACGTCTGAGGTCTTTATATCGATCTATGATGTATGGCAAAACAAAGTTGTTTTTGTGGGCCAACCTGATAAACTGATTGAGAAATACGATGCTGATCTTAAGCTTTTTATTGAAGAAGATTATGGAAAATGGAAAACAAAACTCCGTTTTGGAGGTGTTAACAGATCGTAATGCAAGACAATTACAAACTAAATACGAACTTAATAGGATAATATATATGACAGACAAACAAATGGATGATCTTGCTATACGAGTAGCAACTAAAGTAGTAAAAGCTATATTCAACGTGTCGTCAGAAGTACACTTAGTATTTGAAAATCATACAGACAAATCAGACTTTATAGTAGAAAGTCAAGACGACTTAGATAAACAAACGCTAGACTTAGAGCTTATAAGATTACAAAGCTTATTAGAAAGATACGAACAAGAAGAAGCTTACGAAAAAGCTAACATAATAAAAAGAAAAATACAAACAATAAAAAACAAATATGATAAACTCGATTAAACAAGGTAAATTCGCAATGCTTGCGTTCGCACAACAAAAAAAAGCTATCAACTGGAATCAAACTATGTTTCTTCAGCCTAAGCTTGACGGCGTACGTTGTATCTTCACAAAGCAAGGTGCATTCAGTCGCAGCGGTAAAAAGTTCAAAAACGTTCAGCATTTACGTCGCGAGCTAAAACCTTTCTTTGCGGCTAACCCAACTGTTGTACTCGATGGCGAGCTTTACAATCACGATTTCAAAGATAACTTCAACAAGATCATATCTCTTGTACGTACTCAGCACGCTACTAAAGATCAAACTCTTATTCAGTTTCACTGCTACGATTATATTCAAACAACTAACAATCATTCATTTGATTGGCGCAACAAGTGTATAAGCCGTATGATCAAAGCTTATAGCTTACATTATACTCATCCAGTAGCAACTACACTTACGCCAAACAAAGGCTTAGCTACTATCTTCAACAATCAAAATCTAAAAGCCGGCTACGAAGGCTCTATACTACGTACAAACTTACCTTATGAAAACAAACGATCAAACAACTTACTCAAGTTCAAAGCTTTCCAAGATACAGAAGCAACAATCACAGGATTTGTTGAAGGTAAAGGCAAGCGAAGCGGCACGATTGGCAAGTTCTTGGCTATTGATAGCCACGGTATCACTTTTGGCATGCCTGTCATGGAAAATTATGACATCATGCGTACTATGTTTGCCAACGCTGATGATTATGTCGGCAAAGTAGCAACGTTTACGTTCTTTCAAAAAACTCCAGCAGGTTCTTATCGCCATCCACTCTTTAAAGCTATACGTAATTATGAATAGCTTTATGTTGTGTAAAGTCTGCAAAGCCACTAAGCATATAGATGATATGTGCAACTATATTTTTCCTTATTTTAAGTTTAGATAATTAAAAACGAAATTATGAATAGAGTACAAAGAAAGAGAACAAAAGGATACAAACTGCCTGACAATACTAAATGTGTAAATAGAGGCACTAAATGGGGTAATCCCTTCAAGGTTTTATTTGAGTCTGGTTATTGGGTTGTAAGACATAAGGACGGCAATTACTGGGGTAGATTATACATAGAAAAAGAAGGTGCAGTAGCTAAAGCCCTTGAATGTTATAGTGGTTGGATTGACGGACAAATAAGATTAAAGAAGTTAGACTTAAACGAATTGAGGGGTAAAAACCTTGCTTGCTTTTGTCCTCTTTCTTCTCCTTGCCACGCAGATTACTTATTAGAATTGTTGGTTTGCGAAAGATGTAAGCAACCAAATGATAATGACTGCTCTATTTGCTATGACTGTACAGAAGAAGTACAAAAATTACCTTAGCAAACTTATTAACTTTTAAAAATATGGGAAAATTAAACAACATAGTAGACAAGACTTGGGATAGGCAAAAGTTTATTGACAAGCAAAGACGCAGAAAAAAGTATAGGTTCTTTATAAAAATTAAAAACAAAATAATACTTTATTGGTTAGACTTTAAAGATATTTTTAATTGTGTATAACGTTGAGTATATGATTTCGGGCGTTTTTAAGCCTATAACCTAACAAATAAAAAACAAACTAATGATAAGTACAGAAAAATATAAACGAGCAGATGCAGAGGCTGAATTATATACATTGTTATCTACTAGGCGGATTTTACACCTAACCCTTAAAAAACAATGGTTCGATATGATTTCGGAAGGCGTGAAGAAAGAAGAGTATAGAGAAATAAAAGAATATTGGAAAAAGCGCTTTGTATTAGATTATGACCCTGTACACCAACAATGGAACGAGAGAAAATTACCACCTTTTAAAAATTACGATGTTGTAGTGTTTAAAAACGGATATAGCAAAGAAGCACCAACTATGATAGTTGAATTAAACGCTTTTTCAATAGGCTTTGGTAATGAAAATTGGGGTGCTGAACCAAACGAAAAGTATTTTGTATTGCATTTAGGAAATATCCTTTATGATAGCACAAATAATAAAATGGACAAGATAGAATTAGTATTTAAATCATTAGAAGATATTTTTTCTAAAATAAGTGATGAAGAATTAAAGGTTTTAGTTGACAAATCGGATAATGTAAATGAAAATGAATTTGTTGAGCCAAAGGTTGCGTTATCTAATTTAGAAGATGCTATAAAAAAAGCAAAGCCTAATATGGATAAAATAAAAGATGTAGATAAGTTCTTAGATAGTATTAGATAATGCACCACAACGGTTTGGGTATGGTT
>Ga0208134_1001328_pt1 | contig 14401 bp, 22 predicted proteins | sample VirMetDEL_Mar_31_FD_184515 | JGI IMG/M metagenome (GOLD analysis project Ga0208134, IMG submission 184515) | Aqueous microbial communities from the Delaware River and Bay under freshwater to marine salinity gradient to study organic matter... | ecosystem: Environmental > Aquatic > Marine >... | reverse complement strand
CATATTATTATATAAAGATTTTTAATTTATTTTGTATTTATCCTATCGTTGCACCTTCAACAATATTGTTTTGTAAACTCTGTGCTGTTGTTACATCGTTAGATACTACATAGGCTTGTACTGGTTGCTGTTCTTGAGCTCCTATCGCATCAGCTAATTGGTTTGTATCAGAAGCTCCAACAATGTTAAAAGCTGGAGGTTGTGGAGCACCGCCACCGACGGATGCACCCCCACCAGCAGCACTTCCTTTGCTTGGATTTGTAGAAGCTATTTTTTTAAGCTGCATTGCAGAAAACGCACCAGCTAAACCAGCTTGAATTATTGGGTAGGCTGGAAAAACAGCAGTAACAGGAGATTTTTGTGCTGTAGTATATGCGTTTTGAACACCCTCTATACCACTTATTGTTGCTTGTGCTAATGCAACTCCTTTACCTATCTTACTCCCTTCTCCAGCTACTTCAGATATTAGACTCAATGTGTTTTTAGCTATTCCTACTTTAGCATCTTTAACTTTATTATCTAACTCTATCTTTTCGTTAGTTTCTTTTATTCTTTCTTCACTTGCCTTAATTTTTATTGCATCTTCCTCAGCTTTTCTTTTATCTCTTCTTTCTTTGTCTATTGCATCAAACTCAGCTTGTTTAGCTGTTTCTTTTTCATTTAAAGAGTCAATTAACTCTTGGCTTAATAATCCATTTGCTAAAGCCTCAGCCATTAAAGCTTTATTATGTTCTCTTATTTTTTGTAATTCTAATGCTCTTGCCTCATCTTCTTTATTAGCACTCTCGTCTCTAATTTTATTTTTTAATCCTTCTAATTTTTTAAGTCTATCAACTTCTTTAGCAGCTTCTTCTTTTGCAATATCTTCAGCCGATTTTCCAGAGTCTTTACTATCTTTTTCTCGTTTTTTAGGTTTAACAAATTCAGTTAAATCTAATCTTTTTGTTTCTCTATCAATAGTGTCTTGTATTAAAGCTCTTTGTTCTGTTAAAGATGCAATGTCTTTAGCTATACTTTTTTGCCTTCTTTCAGAAGCTGCTATCTGCTTATTAAGCCTATTTGTTAATGTTGAATCTAAAGGGTCTGCTGCTGCTTTTTGAGCTAATAAGTCAGTTAACTTTGCTCTTTCAACCATAAAATTATTATTCTCTTTACCTATTAAGGTTTGAGCTTGTAGTTCATCACTATATAATGCTTCTATGTTTGTAAGTATAGCTTTGTTTTTAGCTTGTACTTTTATAGATTTAATTTGACTATCTATAAATGCTAAAGAATCTGCTGTTAGCTTGTTGTTCTCATCTAACTCTAAATTAGCATCTTCATACTTCTCGTTTAAATCATTTACAACATTTTTAAGATTCTCTCCTTTTAAAGCTCCATTCTCATAAGCTCTTGAAACTGCAATAAGTTCACCAGCTTGTTTTGCAATAGCTTGATTTAATGCTTCTGCTTCTTTTTGTAACTCTTCCCTCGCTGCCTTACTTTCTGCTGTAATACCACTTAAAAAGTCTTTTATCTTATCAAAATTAGCAACCAATAAACCAACACCTACAACTAATGCACCTATTCCAGTTGCTAACATAGCTTTTCTAAAGCCACTCAATCCTTTTGAGGATAAAGAAATTGCCTCATAAGAATCCTTAAACTGTTGAGCTAAACCACCAGTTAAGTTGTTTAAGATTCCCATTGCACCACCATTAGATACAAGGTCATTTGTTAAGTCATTAGTACCTTTGCCTAAAGACTTCTGCTGAACCTTTAACTGCTTTACAGATAAGTTCTGGTCTTTTATAGAATCCTTAACGTGGTTTAATTCCTTATTGAGTTCCCTTTGAGCTGCTAAAGAATTTTTAGGAGTATCCCTTAACTGTTGCTCAAGTCTTTGCTGTTCTCTTTGTAACTCTATTGTAATCTGCTCTTGCTCCTCTAATATACTATTTAAAAGAGTAATATCCTTTACAGCATCTTTAGCATTTACATTGATATCTATTGTTTTCTCTATAGCCATTTTATTTCTTGTTTAAGTGCTTTGTATCCCTCTTTTAATGTTGTAGGTAGTTTATGCTTGCCTTGTGCTATTCTAATAGTCTCAGTCTCTCCGTTTGCGTATTTTAAACCCTCTATTATTAATTTTATCATTGTATAATTTATTTAAGGTGTAGGTGCTGTGGTTGTTATTATTATATCTTGAAATCTACTAAATGTATTATTAGCATATTCTACTTGTCCACTTAACTTAAATGTTGTTAATATTTGCAAACCTGTAAACTGATAAGTTGTAGTCGATTGTTTTTGAACTAAATTATCGTTCACATACAACCAGTATCTTATAGCTCCACTCACAGCAGTCCAGCTTGTGTTTGCTGTTGTAGAACCTACCGAAGTAGTCCCAAAGTCTGCCATTCTTGGTAACCCTCCATCTATACCATTTCGTAAATCATTTAAACTTGTAAAAACATTAAATAATTCTAACTCTGTTTTGTTTGTTAGTAGGTTTGTTTTTATAGTGTTTATTCTATAGCTCTTATTAGCTATTGTAAACGTATCATTTAAGTTATAGTTCAGTAATATTCTTAAGGGGAGATAAGCAGTTATTTTAGTCTTTCTTGCTTGTTTATCGAATATACTTGAAATGTAATCTATATAGTTCTTTTGGAATAAAGAGTTTGTGTTAAACTCTAAACTATTCTCATCCATTTCTCCACCAAAGTTTAATGTAGTATTGGTAAATGGTAAGACTACATTTGAGTTAGATGGTCGCTTATAGTTTGTTATTTCTGTAGTGCCATTCCAAAATATAGAACCATCAGCGTTAGTGTTTTTACAATACAACAACAATGGCTGTCCTATCGTTGCTTCTAAGTTATTATCTAATAAAGAGCCTTGTGTTACATTTGTTAAGTTTCCATTAGTATCTCTCAATCTTTCATACATCATCTTCTCAAAGCCTATCTCTATTTTATAAGCTCCTCCATCAAACTCATCATTACCAGATGTTAAATTACCAAAGTCATCATCTTGAATCTCATCAGAGTTTTTAACTAAAAAGTATTCTTTGCTTTTAAATCTAAAGTCTACCTCTTTAAATTGAAGTAGCTTACCTATGCTTGATTTATCTACATCTACATAATCTGTAATGTCGTAAGTATTTCCTTCATTGTAAAAGTCTTGTAAAGACCTTACTACTATAATACCATTCTCTTTGTATGCAGTTAGATTAAACATTTTAAACAAAGATGTTATAAAGTCTATAACCTTCATTTGGGGAATTTGACGAGACACTACAAAGGTGTTTAATATTGAGTTATTTGGAAAAGCATATGTAGCAGTAAGAAGACCTTGAAGTCTTGTAATTGCTAACGTCTGATTACTTATTGTTAATGTGTTTTCCGACTCAACAGTAAAAAATACATTGGTAGGTATATTATTTGTAATTTCAAATTGTACTGTATGAGTTGCAGCGGTACTAAAAGTTTGCTCTGCATACACTTGTCCGTTAGGAGATGTTATTCTTACAGTTACAGGAGTAGCTGCTGTTAGTGTTATATTGTAAGTAAATGTATATAGGCTACCATCAGATAAGGGTCTAACATCTACATTATTAGCAGTAGTGACTGTTAAATCATTAAGAGTATTTGTCACAGTTAATAAACCTCCAGTAGTTAAAGCATTACTAACATAGCCAGAGGCTCTATGTAGTAACATATAAATATTCTGAAAATTAAAGCTGTTAAAAAAGTCATTACTAAAAGTAAGGTTATACTTAGATTCTATAGCTTGTATTATTTTTTTAATTCTTAACGCTGGTTTTAAATCTGTATAAACTAAGCTATCACTTCCGCTTTGGTATTTATCGTTTGTATGTATATTAAAGTATTTACTATGTGTTACTAATGGAAATACTATATCAGTAGTAACTGGTGTTTGAAACTTACTTAAAACAGTTGCATCATCATAAGTGAAATTTAAACTATCAAGAGATTTTAAAGAGCTTAAGTCATCATCTTTCATTAAATCCTTCAGCTCTACTATATCCCCAAAGAAGACAACCTTATAAGAATAAGCCTTATTGTTTTTTAAGTCTACTGTGTTTAGTCTTATTTTTCCCTTTCTAAAGTCTACTCCGTTTAGTTTTATTATTGCATCAGCTTTAAACCTTGCATCAAAGCTATTTATTATATCTGTATCTTGATAATGCTTAAAGAACTTGTTATTAGTCTTTGAAGCTGGTAGGTTAAACTGTTGTGAGAATGTTGTGAATATTTTAGATATATCTCTAACATCTTGTATGCTATCGGAAATGCTTACACTTTCATCTTTAAACAAATCCATCTTAACGTAGTCGGTGTATATTCGATACGTTTCTCCACTTGTCATTATATTGTTGTCAAGTGTTACTTGAGTAGCTGAATCTATTACTGTTATCTTTGCAGTAGTATTGTCTGTTGTGTTTTCTACCACATCGCCAACCTTAATTAAAGTCGTGAAGGTTGCTGATGAATCTACTAATTTATTTGTAGTTGTAGCACTTGCAGTACCTTGAGCTAAGAACTGACTCCGTATGTATAACTCTATTATCTGCATCTATCTAATATCGTTTATTGTATTGTTAGCAAACTCTACCTCTATAGTGTAGTTTATTATTTTGTCGTTTAGTTGTGTCTTATATGCTAAACTTGTTGATGCTATATTTATAGGTAATGTCTTAAAGTCTATTTCTATCCAGCACTCCTCACTTAGTTCAAGTTGTTTAAATACATCGTTATAAGCTTCTGGGTAGTATCCTGTGTTTAATGTAAGCTTCTCACTTCCTTGCTTAGTTAGTATTGTGTCTTGGTGCTTGTTTATTGAATAACTTGCTCCGCTAACTATGTTTCTCTTAAACGATTCTTTTTTTGTTGTTAGTGTTTTATTAGTTCTCTTGAAAAACCATATATCTTGTAAAGCACCAAACTTATTTACAAATGTTACTTTGTAAGGTTCATACTTACACTCCTCAACATTTTGTACTTTTAAAATTTTAAGCTTATTAACACCGCCTTGTGAGTAACTAACGTGTATAGAATCGCAGTCCATAAAAATAAACTCATCCTCAAAATCTACAATACAAACATTATCTTCAAAAGTACCACCAGACTGTACAACTCTATCCTCAAAAGAATCAGCTCCATCAACACCATTTGTGATATACCTAATTTGCTCACTACTTAAAGAGCTTTGTGTTAAATTAACAGTTCTAACTATCTCTCCGTTTAGTAAATATGCTACTGAACTTGTTATAGAATTGTCAACAGGAAATACTACTGGAGAATCATCTAACTTTAAAATAATATCATTACTTATATAAACAGCACTATCGTTTTGTGGATTAGCACCATCTTCAAAATACCCATATCCATTAAATGCTTTTCGATAAGTATAACCACTTATTGTTTGAGCTACTCCGTTTATAGTTTGAGTTGTTCTATAATCTACCCATAAGATACTTGTTGAATATGTACCAGTAAAAGTCTGACTGATATAGTCTTTAATAAGTTCGCCTATCTCAAAAGTAACTTCATTCTTAATTGCAAATCCCTCAAGGTTATAAGTAGGTGTTGATGGTCTGTCCGTTATCCTCGCACCAGTATAGATGTAAATTTCTATAGTTGTACTATTTAAGCCTGTTACAGTCCCTGTAGTTATATAGTATGGACTTCTTACGTTTATATTGCTCATTTCTTATTTATGTTTACTTGTATCTGTTTTTCTAATCCTATTGAGTATGCTTCTAATAATTCATCTGGCAACCTTTTAAATGCTGCTTCAAAGGGCTTAGTAAAAAACATACTTGGTCTTATACCTTTCTTATATATTGATTTAGCAATAGCAAACTTAATCCCTTCTCTTGATGCAAACTTTCCTCCTTTACCTCTTGGTGCTATTCCTTTTCTTATAACCCATTTATCAAAAGCCTTTGGTGGTGGCATCTTTGTTGTATATGAGTAAGGTGTGTTATATTTCTTTTCTTTACCACTTACCCCTCTATCTTGAAACTTACCATAATCAGCCATTTCAAAAGCTAATGAGGTTGTTTTAGCACTCTCGCTTATATCATACCCTAAAGAATTATAAAGCTCCTTAGAAGCGTTCTTTTTACTTTTAGATAAATTACTTCTACTTTGCTGAATAACATACTTAGCAAACTTGTTTAACTCATCCCTTAAGTATTGGTCTGCTAACATATACTTATGTCGTTGTGTATTGCTATGTCCATAGTAGCAGCAAACCCAGCTAAACGATTATCAAACCTTTCATAGAAAGGCTCTAACGTTGCATCTCCCTCTAATTGGAACTTATCGCTATAAAGTGTACCTCTACGCAATACCATTACTAATTTGTTTAATACTGCTAACTGTGTGTTAAGCACATCTTGCTCATTGTTATTACCTCTGAATATATCTTCTGTTTTCTCTTTGCTCTCGTCTACTATATCCATTGCCATTACAGTAATGTTAAATAATAATACTTGTTCTTGTGTTGTAACAGAGTTTATGATTATGTGGCTTAAAGGAAAGATACTTTGCTTAGATAAGTCTATGTCGAATATATCCCCAGTTGTTACTGTGTTTACGTTTACATCACTTAGTAACTGTGTCTTTATAGTTTCTGTTAGTTGGTAAAATCCTCTTATCCCTGTATTGCTCATATTACTTAAATTTACTTTTTATCTGTGCTGCTTCTATTTGGTTTTTTTCTTTTGTGTATTCTAAGAATGTTAAACATTCGTGTACATTTAATTTAGTGATATGTTCAAATTTTGTAATATCTCCGTTAGCGATTGCATAGAGTGAATTGAACCATCCATATTTGGATGTGAAATTAGATACTGTGCTAAATCCTTCTCGTTCTTCTTGTCCAAAGAGTTCATCATAGCTACCGACAAGTCTTTCCCTAAACGATAAAAAAAAACAATAGCTCCAAGCACTACATCTAAAGGAAATTCTTTAGCTACTTCACTTGTGTCAGAATCATAATCTTTGATAGTATATCTATCTCCTCTTTTAAACTCTATAGGTCTGAACAAAACATTTGCAGCTCTATGTAAGTTATCATTATCTCCTATGAATGTATCTAAGTCTACATACTCCCCAAAGGTCATATCATCAAGCTCTGGTATAAAACCATAGTCAACCCCATTTAATTTAAACCTATTTACAAGCTGGTGTTCTGTATCAAACATATTATTTAAGATATTACATATCTCTGTTATGTCTGTAGCTTTCATATTTCTAACCACTAAGTCCGATACACCACAGAATATCTCAATCATCTTTAATTGAATATCTACAGGCTTTATTTCTGTATTATTCTCTAACTTTGAGAACTCTTGATATTGTCCAAGTGTTATCTCGTTTAGGCTTGTAGGTATTTTAAGATTTACTTTCATATTCTTTTACTTATTAATATATAAACGTTTTTAATTTATTTTAGGGACTAAGATACAATATACTTACCTCTGTTTGGGTTTTGTAGTTGGTAGCCTACTGCATACCTTATAGCATCTATTAAGTGATTCCATTTATCTACTGGTGTATTAGACTTTCTTTCAAGCCAACTGTAGTTGTTTAGCTCTTTGATGAGGTTGGTGCTTTCTGGTGTTACTACTAAGTCATAGTCTTGTAATAGGCTTATTCCGTATGTAACGCTTCCTTGTCCTTTAATGCTTGGTTTTACATTGCACCCCTTTGCTTTTATCTCGCTTAATAATCTTGGCTCTGCACTATCCCCTATTATCAAACCATCCTTAGCGTGTTTAATATTTAAGTCTGCTATGTGTGATGTAGTTAGTCTTTGTAAGTAGAAACATTCTTTTAGGTAGATGGTCTTAGTGCTACTGTTTATGTTAACCTCAACCAATGTAGAAGGGTCTGCTGCAAATCCATAATCTTGACCCCATACACTTACGCTTGTTCTTTTAAACTCTCCTATTGTCCAATTATCAAATATAACACCTTCAGCTTTATTAAGCCAAGCACCTAACATTTGTTGTTTGTACTTCTCTGGTCTACGTTCACGCATCTGAGCTATCTGCTCTATGTAGCTTTTAGATAGGTTGTCTATGTTGTCTATGTATGTGGTGTGTATGTAGGTAGTATTGTCTTTTGTTATATTGCTACCCTCTTGCACTCCTCTGTCTTCAAAGAATCGTCTGTATATAAAATGCTCTTTGGTTGTTGGGTTTAATATTAATACAACTCTGTTCTTGTTTCCTTTCTGTCTAACCGATAAGTCTATAGTATCAAACTTCTGCTCGTCTGTTAGTTCCTCTGCTTCATCTACTACCCAAGTAGTAATACCTTGTAAAGATTTAAGGTTTGCAGTCTGGTCTCCGCTTGATGTTTTTATACCTCTAAAGATTATCTTGCTTCCAGTCTTTTTGTTTAGTATCTCATCCTTTGTTATGTGGAAGTGTTCCATAGAACCAAACTGTTCGAGCTTGTCTATAAACTCTGGTATGATAGATATGTATGCTGAGGTTAGTGTGTATCTTGTAAATAGGATAGTATGTCCAGCTTCATAAGTAAGCATAACTAAAAGGGCGTTTACTGAAAATGACTTCCCAGAACCACGCCCACCACTTACTATAAAATACCTACTGTCTGTTTCAACAATAGGTAGATATTTCTTTTTTACTTCAATCAATGGTTAGTCAACAAACTTTATTAAATCTCTAAAATTGATGTTTAAGCCCTCCGATGAGTTGAGGTCTATACTTTCCTTAGGTTTTCCATAACGATAGCTTAAATACAGCTGTAAGGCTCTTATATCGCCCTTAACAACTAACTCTCCTAATTTACCTACTGCTATGTCTTTATCTATTATAGCATCTAATCTCTCAATTAGTTTTACTTCATCTGCTTTAGCTGGTCTTCCAGCTCCTTTCCTTGCTCCTCCGTGTTTCTCACTCATAGTTTTAAATCTTGATATATCTTGTTTATTCAAGTTATTAATATATAAACACTTTTACTTTTTTTTAGCACAGTACAGGATTCTTAACTCTGTTGTTTAGTAATGCTCCTTTTACTTCTTCTATTGTCTTTGGTTTGACTCTGTGCTTTAATGATTTGTTAAACGGGTCTAAGCGTGTATCTTTAAACTCTTTTAAGGTTTCGTCATCCCATTCTTTAAATATGTTTACTGTATCATTTACTAATTGTTGTTTATGTGTCGTGCTTGTGTTATTCTTTAGTTTGTCTATAGTTATTAGTAAGTCTGTTATCTTTGTTTCATATTTTTGTACCTCTGCTTTATGTAGTGTTTTGATATCTATAACCTCTGGGTTTTTAAAGTATTGTTTTACTTTTTTGTATATAATCAAGTCCTTATTCTCTATTGTTTGAAACGTTCTCCAATGATAATACACAGCATCGTGATTAATACCTATTGATTCCCCTATTGACTGTAATGTAAAGCCTTTATCTCGTGCTAACTTACAATACACCTTTCTTGCGTATGAATGTTCTCTTGACCTATTTCTTTCTGCTATATTTAAACTATACTCGTTGTCTATTATATCTTTTAACTGTTCTAATGTCATATTTATATTTTGTTATCTATCACTTCAATTAAGTGTCTTAATTCGCTTCTCTCCCACTCCCCTAAGTTTACTCCGTTTATTAGGAACTTATAGTAGTCTTTTCTTTCTGTGTCTTTTACCTCTATGTTTATATACATCTTATTTATTTTTTTCTATCCATTGTTCTTGTTGCTCTCTTAAGTATTCTATCTCTCTCTTTAAGTAGTCTGCTGCTTTCTCTAAGTCTTTTAACTCATCGTCTTTCTTTCCACTTCTACAAACATACTTAATTATATTGCCTCTATTGAAGTTTAGTTCATAATCTTTTATAAAGTCTATAACATCATAGCCTTTTCCGTTCTCGTAATGTAAATAAGTTGCTCTCATATTATTTTGGTTGTTTATCTGTTTCTTCATTTTCTTTGTCTACTATTAGTTTTAATCCCTCTACCTTTACATAGAGTTGAGTTACTATGTTCTCAAGTCTTAGTATGCGTTGTATCTGTGTGTGTTTCTTAGCTTTCATTTAAAACATTTTAATTTGTGTTTGTGGCTTGTAGCTTGCGTCATAATTTTTGTTTTGACCTTTTGGGTAATTTAAAATATTTAATTTTAATTTTTGTTTACATTTTTGCTTAAAGGTTTTACTACCTTTAAAGTATATATATCTATTTTTAGGAAGTATATTTATTTTTTTTAATTTTAATTTTTTTTCAATATCATTTGCACAAGGTATCCACTCAAAATTGTTCATAATGGCATCAAGTTCATTATCAAAACAAAACAAAACTTTTAGCTTATTCCAGTCCTTAACACTTGGAAAACTAAAGCCTTTATCTAATCTAAACCAATGTTCAAGTTTCTGCTTATGTATGTTTAATTCTTTTGCTATCTTTTCGTTGTTGTAATTAAAAAACTTTTTTTTATCTCTTAAATATTGTGCTATAAATTTAGCGTCAATATTATGCTCGTTTATTCTTTTTTTTACTATTTTAAATTTATAATTTATTACTTTATCAATCAACTTTAAACTTCTTTTGCTTGGTGTTTTAGTTAAAAAAAAACCTCTTTTAGCTTTTTGGTATGGTACTGGTTTTTTAAACTGGTCTTTTGTAATGTCTATAATATTGTTGTTATCGTCTTTTAAAAACCAATGTGTACTATTTTCGTGTTTTATGTTATACACTTTTAAATTTTTATTTGACAAATGATAATATGTTTCACTCGCAATGTAGCAATGACCAGTAAATTTATTTTTATTCGTAATGTTTTTATATTCTTTTTTTAATAAATCGTCTGTCAAATTACAGACAATTCTATCTATTAAGTTTATTTGTTTTTTTAAAGATTTTTGTTTATGACCAATATTTCTAAAATGAAACTCCAAGCCGTTTTCGTCAATTAAAGCAGAAGTATTTGATGATAAACCAGTGTATATAAAATTTGTTGCTTGATATATATAGCCATAATGTTGCATATTCAAATCACTAAAAGAAACTATTATTTTATTACCTAATAATTTATTAATTGAATTTGAAACAAAAAAAGATAAACTATTTTTAGGTAAGTTATTATTTGTAACTAATCTATTTAATTCTATAACATTTGTTTTGTAGTCTAATCCACAAATACTTTCTGCAAGGGTGCTGCTTGGTGGCATCCCAAAAGTACAAACACCCTCTAAAACATTATCTATATACAATCCAAAAGCATAGCTTATACTTGGTATTCTTTTAGCATAGTGCTTATTCAATAACCAGTCATAAGTTTCAAAACTGTCTATGCTTTTTACATTCATAATTCTCCTGTTAAGCAATAGTTATCTAAATCGTTTCCCTCTATAAAGAACTTATTGTATAAATCAATAGCTTTCTCTACCTTTTCTTCTCCTTGATAGTAAAACTGTTCTGAGCAGTTAAAGATACCAATATCAAGTGAGCCTTTGTCTAAAGCTAAAAAGAAGAACTCATCATAGCTTTTATTAAATAAGTTACAGTATAAGTAACATTGAACATCATAGCCATACTTCTTAGCACTCCAAGCAAAGTCTTTTATATTTGTAGTAGTCTTAAGGTCTACTATTCTATTAGTTGCTAATACATCTGCTTTACCTCTGAATGGCATACCTAATACGTTATCTATAGCTGGTATCTCAAACTCTGCTTTAGTTATTAGCTCTTTAGCGTGTTCGTTACGATAGAACGCATCTACAAGCCTGTCAGCGTTGTCACGCTCCTTAATAGTAAATACTCTTGGGTTCTCTGCTTTAGCTTCTCTAAACTTCTTTGTATTCTTAGATTGAACATCTATAAAGGTTTGTGCTGCAAATACCTCTGGTTCTAATATAGCAGTATGAAATAACCAACCATCTCTTAAGGGTTGACTTTCAGCAGTGCCATACTTCAAACTAAAGTTATATGTCTTTGGACTTGATAGAAGCTGTTTAAGGCTACTACTACTAAGAGCTAACTTATTTAATTCTCCATAGTAAAAGGAGTCATCATCCATACGCTTAAGCAGTTCTGCTCTATCGTAATGCTTTCCATCTAATAGTTGTATTTTATTCTGTGTCATAATTGTAGCAATTTTTTGAGCAGTAAGTATCTCCATTAGTTTCAGTTCCACAAGTTCTACATTCCGTTAACTCGTCTGGTTCATCTATATAAGAATCTAAGTAACTCATATATTATATTGTTTTAATTTGTTTTCTAAGTCTTCTATTTGTTTGTTAAGCTCTAAGATAGTTTGGTTCTTACTATCTCTTACAGCACTTACTCTTTGTTCAAGTACTTTGTTTTCTATATTTAGCTGGTTAACATATTGTCCTATCTCACTAACACCTTGTATAAAATGTTTAAGGTCTTTGTTTTTTGGTTTTGCATCAGACCACTTAATAACTCTATCTGATATAAAGTTAAACCATAATACATAAGACTGTCTTTGTAGTAAGGTCATTATAAAGAAATACCTATTAAAATACCTATGCAGATAAGTAATCCAGAAAGAGTGAATACAATAACTATATCATCTCTCATCATTTCCTTCTCTCTAATCTTTTGAAGTTCTTTCTCTGTGTAAACTTTAATTCTTTTGTCTTTTACATCAATGTGTAATCCTGTCTTTGTCTTTTTCATTTTATTTGGTTTTTAGTAAATGTTATAAATTATACTTCTAATTATTTCTTTTCTCTTAAGTAGTTTTTGTTTCACATCTTTAGGAACTTCTGTTCTTAGTGTTCTTTCGATGTCTTTTAACTCTTGGTTTAAATCGTCTAATTGTGTAAGCATAATTTTTTTGTTTTAACAAACGTAATTAAAATTAATGTTATAAACAAATTATAAACAAAGTTTTTTAGTCTTTCATCTTAAAATAGCTATCCCATATTCCCAGCTCTGTGTCTTCTTCATTGATATTCACAATAGCTGCATCACTTTCTTTTAGCAAATAACAAGGCTTAGAAACTTTTTTACTTCCCCATAGTGTTGTGTCTGGACAGTACATTTTCTTTACCTCTAAGTCTTTTAAGTTGTTTAGCCAAAATAGATAGTTTCCTTTAGGGTCGTTTACAAAATACAGAGCTACCTTTCCTGTGGCTATTAGTTTATCAAACTTAGCCTTTTCTATTATCTTAGTGTCATAGTATTTATTCCTAAACTTCATCTCTATAACACAGTCTTGAGATTTTGGAGTTTTACCCTCAGCATCCCAGCTTACACTACCTTCTCCAGTATGATTTAATGTCCAACCATCTAAGTTTAGTAGTGTTACTACTGACTGCTCCCACCTATGTATGTCTTTAATTTTTGTCATAAATCTTATCTATTTCATTAATCCATTGAACTAATCTTTTTGGGTTACAGCTACAAGGTTCTGTGTACTTATGTTTGTAGTAGACTGAGTGAAGTTGACATAAGAGCTTATATTGTTCTCTTGTTAGTTTTCCTTTAACCTCAGCTTTAAACTGCTTCCATTGTTCTCTGTGTTCTATTTCCATAAGTCTAAATCTATATCGTTCCACTCATCTCTGCGTTTATCACATCCACAGTCTGGGTTTATCTTTTTCCATATATACCTAATACCTGTGTAGTAAGTAATATAATATACCAAGTCTCCTAATCTCATTTGAAATTGTATTTATAATTATGTCTTTCTACTTCTATTTTTTGATTTGCAAAACAACTCATTCCGTTTATATGACTGTCTGTAGGTACATAGTAATTCCATTTTTTAAAGGCTGGTATGTAATAGAAAAAAAACGCTGCTCTCTTGCCTGTGTTTTTCTCATATATAACTGTAGCTGTATGGTCGCTTGTAGGTATTATTTCTTGTACCTTAAAAGTTTCATTGTTAAAGTTGTTTGGTCTGTCTTTATAAGAGTATCTTTTACATACCTCATCAGTAAAGACCTTAAGTTCTTTTGCTATTTGTTTATTCATAATTTGTCTTTTATGTTTTTAAGTGCTGTCCTGTAAGTGTTGTATAGACTGTAATAACTTATCTTAGTATCCCTACTTAGTGATGCTACACTTTTACCAGAAGCTACTAAACTAAATACCTTCGAGTCATACCAATACATCTCTTTTAGTATTTCATCTATATTGTCTTTACGTTTAGCATATTCTACCTCATCTATACCTAAGTCCTCTACTTCTTTTATCTCTCCGTTTATATCCTCTATGTAAGTCTTAAGAAACTTAGCCTCTTTCTTGTGTGTATTTAAATATATTCCCCTAAGAACTTTATAACAGTAGTAAGTGTTGATGTCGTCATTATACCAAAGGTCTAATCCTTTCTCTACATCTAAATGTATTTGTATAAATAATTCTTGTACTATATCCTCAG
>Ga0208134_1001322_pt1 | contig 14458 bp, 10 predicted proteins | sample VirMetDEL_Mar_31_FD_184515 | JGI IMG/M metagenome (GOLD analysis project Ga0208134, IMG submission 184515) | Aqueous microbial communities from the Delaware River and Bay under freshwater to marine salinity gradient to study organic matter... | ecosystem: Environmental > Aquatic > Marine >... | reverse complement strand
TGATTGGAATGATGCCAATCGAATCACCCTTCCCCGAAAGATGGCCCTCCCAATGAGAGAGGGCCCGAGGTTCTTTCACGACCGAGGCTTTACCAGCCTGTTTTCCGTTTGTTTTTTTGCGGTCAATTTTATAAGTGCCATAAGCAAGCTTTAGGCCATCAAATATGTCCGCAAATCGCTTTGCGTTTGACATAAGTGTTTATCCAAAGGGGCTAGGTTCAAAGGTCTCCGTTGCTGATTGAGTAACCTCCTCTGGGACCTCTGCACTAACTTTAACCTCTCCGGCAATCACGGCTTTCTTAAAGCTTTTAGCCGCCCCATACCACATCTGCTCAGTAGCATTTTCCAGATCAAGCATCCGGTCTATCGTTATCTGCCAGTTATGATATAGCTGCTTTTTGGCATTTTGCTCTTTAATGGTCTTAAAATTGTACAGATACGCAAAGCGTGGCGGTCTGAAGGGACCATTTGCACCTTGAGCAATCTGACTTACCACTGTCGTGTTTAACGCCTTAGACTTCTTGATTCGCGTATTCGTCATGGCGATTAGCGCACTTTCGCAAGCACCTGTTTCAGGATCAACAATTAGAACATAGTGATCGTGATTTAGCCCAATGTAGTTATCTTCTGGGTGATCCTCACCATTAACTTGAATTATCTCACGCCATTGTTTGTCCTCCCGTCTAACTGTGGGGGGCAGGTCCTTCTCTGAGTAGAAAGTATTTACAGGGGCATCACCCTGCACCGACTTCCATTCGCACCAGCTAGTGGTGAAATGAACAGGGACTACAAGCATTCCTTCACCATAGACCTTCGATGTTACAGGGTTATAGATTTCGCCATCTTTAGCCGCCGTTCCATGGTTATCTGAAGTGCCTACGGCAATTTTAATACGGGGCAGACCGATCTCTTCTGAGGTCAACTCCTCCACAAACTCCAAGCCATCCTCCTCAAAAGAAGAAACTGACGCTGGTAATTGGCTTTCTACTTCTACGGTACCTACTTCTGATTTTGCTTTAGACATTTTTAGCTCCTTTTATAGTTGCACGTTGGCCTACATAGGCCCCAAATAAATCCATCGGAAACTCATCACCGGCTTCAACACGCTCTCGCACAAACGCTTTAAGGGTGCTCGGATGGACGTCTCTCTTTTGTAATACAGGTAGCCCTTGCGATTCTGCTAACTTCACAAAATCCACGGCTTGGGCTTCTTCCCCTCGACCAAACTGACAAGACGCGACGTTCTTAATAATATCGTCGTGACCTGCTTTCTTGAGCCAAGCAAAAGCTTCCTCACGGTTATCCACCTTGATGTGAGCACCGTAGGTTGTGCGAAGCTCTACCTTTGAGCCATCGGCTAAAGTAAAGTCGCGAACGCCTAGTTCAAGTATAAGGTTGGGAAGGTCTTCATCGGTGAGCTTGAGCAGTTCTGTTTTAGCTTTCTTTACAGCTAACTCAAGTAATTGCACTTCTTCTTCTTTTTGACGTACTGCACGAGCAATCTCCGCAACAGTAGCCAGCCCTTCGGTTGACAGAGTTTCTACATCAGAACCTTGGGCGTCAGATTCCATCTCTGCAAAAAAGTCTTTCATAGTATTACCTCCTGGTTAAAGTTCTTTTTATGAACTTGAGCAGCACATACTAATCTGATAAGATTGCATAAGCAAGGGGTAGTTATGAAATATGTTTTTAAAGTTGAGCCGTATGCTCATCAACAGGAGATCTTCGAGGCTACTTGGAAAAAGCAGTGGTACGCTTTTTTGCTCGAGATGGGTACAGGTAAATCTAAAATTGCTATCGACACTATGGGTGCGCTGTATGAAAACGGCGACATCGATACAGCACTTATAATAGCCCCAAAAGGGGTTTTTGACAACTGGGTAAAAAAAGAAATACCCGCGCATTTGCCGGATAGAATAAAAATCAACATCGTTCGTTGGAACCCTGCGTTTACAAAAGCTTTTAGAAAAAACATGACGGATATGGCGGTTCCTAAGTTCCGTGAACCAAACACACTTAGCATATTGGTGATGAACATCGAGGCGTTGTCTACACCTAAAGGCGCGGACAGTGCTCTAAAGGTTTTGCAGCTTAATCCTAATAACTTAATTATTGTGGATGAAAGCACTACCATCAAAAATCATGCGGCAAAGCGGACTAAGAATGCCTTAAAGCTGGCTCGGGCGTCTAAGTATCGACGTATCTTGACCGGTAGCCCCATCACCAAAGACCCCATGGACCTTTACGCGCAATGCGATTTTCTTTCACCCAATGCCTTGGGGTTTACAAGTTACTACAGTTTCAGGGCGCGTTATGCGGTGCTAATTAAACAGCACAAAAAGGGCGGCGGACATTTCCCCATGGTAGTAGGCTACCGGAACCTTGAAGAACTAGGGCAAAAGTTGGATAAGTTTAGCTCTCGGGTGTTAAAGAAAGATTGTTTGGATTTGCCTGAAAAGATCTATATGCGCCGAGAGGTGCCTTTGTCCAAAGAACAAGAGCGGCTCTATGTACAAATGAAAGAGTTGGCCTTGGCTAAAATACGTGACGGAATTTTGACGACTACTAACAATATTTTGACGCAAATAATGAGGCTGCAACAAATTACGTGCGGGTTTGTGCAACCGGATGAAGGCGAGATCGAAGAAGTAAAGAACAATCGAGTTCAGGAACTCCTTGATATTCTTCAAGAAACTAACGGTAAAGTGATTATATGGGCCACGTATACCTATGATATACACCGCATTCATAGGGAGTTAAGCATAGCCTATGGACCCGACTCAGTAGCCATGTATTACGGGGGAACACCGCAAGAAGAGCGTCAAAATATTGTCACTGAATTCCAAGATAAAGCCAGTAAGCTGCAATACTTTATAGGTCAACCGGCTACGGCAGGGTTTGGAATAACTTTAACGGCGGCACATACCGTTATTTATTACAGCAACGGATATGATTTAGAAAAGAGAGTGCAGTCAGAAGACAGGGCTCATCGCATTGGACAGGGTCAGCCGGTCACCTATATAGATATTGTCAGCCCCAATACAGTAGATGAAAAGATTCTAGAAGCGTTAATGAAGAAAGATAAAACGGCAAGTAAAGTGTTGGGTGAAGAATTTAAGACTTGGGTTTCCTAGTACGGGTTGTCGGCTTTACCATTAAATCCTTTATATCCAAGACCATCTCTTTAAGATCAAGCAAAGACTCCTCCATTGCAGCAACCCGCTCTAAAGCTTCAAGAGCGTCTTCTCCTTCTAACTCAATAGTGATTCTACTCATTATATGTTCAAGGACATGATGCCCTGCTGATCAGCCTTGATGAGGTTACTGGTTATGTCATCAGGAAACATTGCCGCAAACTGTGCTCGAGCTTGTGGATTAGGCGCAGTTGGAGCAGATGAAGGCCCTTGGGGCAAGAACTGTTGGGCTTGGTCGGTCATTGCCATTGGAGGCGGCACTGGCCCTTGTACACGAGCCTGTTCTGCCGCTTGATTTCGTAGTTGTTCGCGCCGGAAGCCCGCAATGTTGCCTGGAGAAGGACGTTGACCTGGTGGAGTATAAACGGTCGCCCCAAACGTCTCTTGCATAATTTCTTCCGTTGAAGGTAACCCTGTGTACCCCAAGCTAATAAGGCTGGACCTTAAAACATTCAACGCTTTTTCAGCACCAATATTTTTACCAATATTTGCAAAAGACTGCGCTGTGTCCACAAGAAAAGGGGTAGAAGGGCCTGAAGCTGTATTTATGCCCAATTGTAAAATTTCTTTGGTTAAATCCATGTCAGTGAAAAAACTAGAACCTAACTCTTGGAACATAGTCGCAGGTACTTTATCTAGGAAGCCTCGCACTGCCCTGACCCCTGCTCCGGCAGCAACAAGAGAGTTAGGACTTGTACCAGGCAATAAATCCCCTGCGATTGTTCCTAATTTTGCGCCAATAAGTCTTTGAACTAATTCGGCAGTAATTGGATTGGTAGTATAGGCTTTTAAAATTTGCTCAACGTCGCCGCTGTTTAGCAAGCTTTCAATTTCAATAGCTTCATTGAGCACAGTTTTAAAATTAACAAAGCCCTCATTATCAATAATTTTGTTTTTTCTTAAAATATCTAAAACGCTGTTTTGTGTGCTTGTTATGGGCCCTGTGCCTCTTGCTGGAACGGCACCGTCCAAACGATTGGATGTTCCTGGAACCAAAGGGCTTGTCAAGTAATCGCTAAACCGAGCAAAAGAGAATTCTCCGTCAGATGTTCCACCGCCAGACTCAGTAAATCCGCGATTTATTGTTGCGTCAAACAAAGCTTTTTTCATGTCTTCTGGTGTGTACGCAAGACCGTTAGAATCCACCAGATTAAAAAAGTCTAAATCTTTTTGAGTAATGTTAGCGACATCTTTTGCAAGTAAATTAAAATCTTGAATTGGGTTATCTGGACGCTGACCAGGAATACCTATCATTCGAGAAATAACATTTCCAGGATTATCGGTGACACCTGCAAAACGACTTATCAACTGTTCCTTTTGCCTTGTTTCAGCGGCATCAGTTGCCATAGTGCCTTGATTTTGAAATAACTGTACGGCTTTATCAACGTCCATCAAATCTTCTAATAACGGACTTTTTAGCTCTCCATCAATCAGCACTCGAGGACTAATTTGAGTAATTAAATTTTGATTTTCAGGATCAGCTAAGAAATTTCGGATGGCGGCTCGGTCTGGTTTTAGCTGGCCTTGATTATCAAACACTGTAAATCGACGAAAAATGTCCCGCATTCCTCTTTCCGCTTGACCATAAAGAGTAGCCGAGCGGCTCGATATTGAGTTTACATCATCATAAAACTGAAGAATTTGTGCATTAGCAAAAGGCGGAGGAGTCAAATCCCCATTTATTATTTGATTTCTTATATTTTCGGGTAATCCGGAAGAACCTTCTACTAACTTATCCTTTAAAAAGTTAATCGCAGTATCGGCTTGATCTAACGCCACAATAGCCGCTGTCGGCTTTCGATTTAAAATGTCTTCTATTAAGTACTCTGGGGCTTTGTTGCTTTTAATGATGTCGCCAAGAAGCGTTCGACTATATGTGTCATTAACTTGTTCACTAAATGCAATAGCATTATCTAAGCTGCGTTGTACCGTTCTATCAGTGTCCTTGGGTAACGCTCCAAGGTCTTTACGAATTGCGTCTTCTAAAACAGACAAAGACTGTGCAACGATTGAATTGCTGTTGCCTGTTCTTCTTTCTCGGGCCAGCGCACCAACTACAGTTTCACGTAATTTTAACAACTGTCCAGAAGTAATCGTTTCGGGTAAAGGTAATCGAGTCCCTGTAGCTTCAGGTTTTGATGGGCCGTCAGGAGCATTAAGAAAGCGGCCAGTGAGTAAGCCTGGCAAATTAGCCTCTACTTCTTCTGCAACTTCATCGAACGTTTTTTCTAACGCGTCATCCCCTTTTAAAATTTCTTTAAAATCATTTAAAGCAACCCGTATGCTTATGGGATTTTGACCGCTGTCTAATCGCACGCTTTGTGAGCCAACTTGCGTAGATTTTTGAAGCTCGGTAGCAGCGTCTAAAAGAAAGCTTGCATCACTGCTAATTTCTTTTGGGACTTGATCGTATAAATATTTTTCTTGATTACGTACTGCCTGTAGGTTTTCATCAAGAAATGTAGAAAGTAAGCGATTTTCATCAAAAGAAGTACCGGCTCGAGTTAACCTATCCGCTGCTTTTTCAAAACGTTCATAGGCTCTACCTACATCCGCTTGCAACATCCCTTCAAAATAAGCTTCCCTAGCTTGCCCAAAAGCACCTAATGCCTCTGGAGTATCTAATTCAATTAACCCCGCCATTAAATTTTCCATGGCTTTAATGTTTTGCTTATAACGACCCACGACTCTTTCGCCCAAATTTGGATCAAGTTTAGCCTGTTCGTTTTGCAGCAAGGCAAGAACAGGGTTTCTTGACCTTTCTACTGCGGTAGGGTTTCCTGGATTTACGTTGTATTGAGATAAAAGCTTTTCATATTCGCTTTGAGGGCCAAGGCTATCTAATAATCTTTGCGTACCCCCTTCGCCATCAACTTCCTCAAATAAATTAAAAATTCGGTCCGCTAAAGCTTGCTTTCGCCCTTCAGTCGATCTTAATTGACGAAATTGTTTAATCGAATCTGTAACATCAAGCATATTTAAAAGGTTTAAAGGGTTAAAAGCAAAGGCCCCTGTAACTTCAAGTGTAGCCCTTTCAAGACTTGGGTCTATTGCCTCTTGATCATAAATCGCCCCAGCCGCCGCACCCCCAGCACCCGAACCAGTTTCCCCAATCAAGGCCCGTGCAGGATTAGCTCTTTGAGAACGCAAGCCTCGTTCCACTACGTTGCCACTAAAATCTAATACACGACCCACTTGCTTAAAGATAGGAAGCTTTCTTATATTTTTACCTAACAATCGAGGCAAGTTTTTTGCTATAGCGTTCTCGGGAATTAACAATGCAGCCGGAGAGCTTGCCGCCATGCTACTAAAAAACTCTCCGGACATTTCCAAATTTCTTTTTCCTGGCACAACTTTTTCAGAAGGAAATAAAGCACTCTCTGTTATGCCATAGCCTAATAAACCTAAAATCCCTGCGCCTCCTACCACATAAGGATTTCCGGTAGCTGTACCCACCGCAGCCATTGGAACAGCCATCGCTGCCAAATTTCTTACGCCTTTTCCAGCACCTTGCATTACTGCTTCTGGGCCGGTCGGCATAGTGTAAATGTTTTGTGTTTGAGGGTCTAAAGCTAAGTCTTGAATAAGTTGATCAGGTGTTAAGCCCGAATCTAAAAGTCTTTGATAAGACCCTGTAGGTAACTCATGCAAATTTTCTACTAAAATCTGCGCCATGTCCGAAGTGTTGACACGTTTTCCTATTGCGTTATCTCCACGCATAAAAGCATATACATCAAAATCTTTGGGTTGCCCTAGCACTATTTCACTTGTTTCAGGGTTTATAAAAGATTTTTCTGGCCTTGATCTTAACTCGGCGCGTTTGGCTTCGCTTCTTTCATCTAACGACGGGGTAATTATATTAGGGTTGCTACGAGTGCTTGTTAGCAAATCCGCTTCAGTACGAATCCCCGCGTTACCGCGTGGAATACTTGTACCTGGAATAAAGTTCTCTGCCATTACGAAGCCTTTTTACTTTAACGGTGTATTTAACAAATCGTTAAGTTCAGAAGATGTTATGCCACCTGACTGCCCACCCGTTTGTAAAACTGAAACTAATTCAGTTACTTTTTCAATATTGTTGCTAGTTCTGTCGATAAAAAGCATAGCGTCTTGCATGGCTTTAGCATCTTGATTTAGATAAGGCGTCTGCATTAGATCTTGGGTAGATTTTTTTAACTCTAGTAAATTGCTAAGAAGATTTATATATTGGTCTGCCGCTCTTGCGGGACTAGTTAGGAATTCTTGCGGATTAGGTATGCCTTGCCTTAGTTCGTCTAAGATGTACTGACCTCTATCGCCTAGAGCGTTAGTTTCTTTAATATCAAATAAAAGATCTTTATTTAACCTTTGAACATACGCTAAAGCATTGTCACGAGAAGCCCCTGCTGTCGAAGGCGCACCTATCAAGGTTCTAAAGTCGTCAATAGTTCCTTTTATCACACCGCCTGTACCAAATATTTCCGGCGCGTCTAGTACTACTTTTTCAAAATATTCATCAACTCTTTTTTGCGCTTCGTCGTCTAACTTAAACCGTGCTAAATCTACTTCCGAAGTTTCAACATCTGAATCAGACCTAACACCGTCTGGCTTTTCTGTTCTGTCTCCGCTTAAAGCGGCTGCTCGTTCCTCTAAAATATATCTATAAGGATTAGGTAAAGGTCTATCTATTTGATTACCGCTCAACGGGTCCAGCACGGTGTTATAACGTTGATTCGCATCAATGGCCCCCTCAACTAAACGAATTTGAGCTTCTGTTAGGGGTTGCCCCGTCTTATACGCTTCTACTAAAGGCGCATAGTCCGGAGAAACTAAAACGCTTCTCATTTGATTAGTGTTAACGCCTCTCAACCCTGCTGCAACTTCTGCCGCTTGTAGGTCATAACCGGCTTTTTCTTGCATAGTCCTACGGGCCAAAGTGTCTTGTAATGAAAAATCTCTTAACTGTGCGTTACGCGTTAATTCGGGAGCTTTGGCTTTAGCAACATCCCCTAAGAAGCCGCCAGCTACTTGCGCAATATTACCAAGGGTGTTGCCATCTAAATTTTCACCCGTGCGTGGATCTTTATTAGCCGCCAAGGCCACAGAGCGATCAAAAAGGCTGCTATATATAGCTAAATCTTGGAGTCTTTTCTCATTTTCTGTTATACCAGCCATACGCTGAAGTTCATTAAAAGTCTTACCAGTTTCTGCTTCTAAATCGAAACGTCTAGGCGCAGTTTCTTGGTCTGTGCTACCTAGCTGTAACTTTGGGACGGCACCGCCTTTGTTCATGGGAACAGGTTGAGGCGCAGGGCCAGCCATTAACTCACCAACACCCATGCCCATTTCATTTTCCATCATCACATCACCGGTCATGCCTTGCATAAGACCGCCAACGCCCTGATCTACTTCGCCTTCATTAGCCATGATAATTGCCGGTTGGGTCAAAGCTAACACGGAGGTAGGGGTGATCGCAGCATCCTCTGGCCCGACAAACGTTGCTAACTCATCGTATCGAGCTTGCAGGGGTAATTGATTACCGCGTAACGCATCAATAACTTGCTGCGGATTTTCAGCCGCATCAATCCCCATTTCTGCATTTACGACCAAGTCTTGACCCAACGCCATGCCCTGATTCTCCATGGCGTTCAAGTCTTGAGCCATCATAGGGTCCATGGGCGGTGGTGCCATACCCATCATCGCAGGGTCCATCATAGAGGCAATCCCGCCACCGTTAGCTTTTTGTACAACGCCTCGACCCATTAGAATGTCTTTGCGTGTAACCTGACCGTCGCCGCTTAAATCGGGGAACGAAGCACCACCACCGCTTGCCATGCGCCGAGGCATATTGAACATCGGTCGAGCTAGTATTGTCATGGCATTATGCTCCCAAGACCGGACAGTGCTTTACTTCCCGCGTAAAGTGAACCGCCCAAACCTAATAACTGTTGGAAAGGAGATGCACTCCCACCACCCGTGGTCGTGGTCATTGTCTGTTGCGTGCTCGGAACACCTCTCACCATATCACCCATAAACGCTAAAGTTTGGAAAGGCTGGTTACGTTGATCCGTTTTCGTAGCCCTTTGTGCATCAAGTCCTGCTTGCTGTAAGCCACGCTGTAGACCGCCAATGCCGCCCAATGAGGCGACGTCTCTACCAAGCAATGATTGGGCTGTCTCACCCAAAGCGGCTTGTTGTACGCCAATGTTTGCACCTTGCTGCGCTAAATTACCATAGCCACCGGCTAATCCAGCAAAGTCACTGCCAATTCCGCGCATTTGTTCTATATCGGCTTGGCTTAATTGTCCATACTGTAGACCTAATCCACCAATGCCCTGTGAAGCAGCCAGACGACGGCTTTGCGTATTCTCAAAAGCTTCTTGGGCCGCGTTTCTTGCAGACTCATACCCTGATGCACGAAGCTGACTACCAATACGCGCTTTCTCTCGCTCCATGTCCCGTGCTGTTCTCGAAGCCATTACACCGGACCTTGATCCACCAAACGCCCCTTGCGACACAGCTTGAGCGGCTAATTCATTCTGAAGCTGGGCATTGCGTTCATCAATGTCTGCCTCGGATATATCAATCACCTGCTCTGTAAACGGGTTCATAAAGTTAGCGGTTTGCGCTGGATCAAATGTCCCCGCGCTAGATAGGTAGCCTTCCCCTGCGGCAGTCTGATATTGATAGGGGATTTCACGTAGCTGCTGCGCTAAACGCCCCGCTTCTTGAGCATACTGTTGCCCTTGGGCCAAGGTAGGCACGGCAGAATCCGCTAGAAATCGCCCTGAACCGCCTATGCTTTCGGATGCTTGCTGCAAGTAGGGCACGTAAGACCCCACGCCTTGTTGTGCTAACGCGGAAGCTTGTTGTTCAAAAGGGGATAATCCAGCAATTTGATAAGCAGGGGTCTCAAAACGTGGATCAAATAGAGCTTTGTCTGTTAGCCCTTGAGCCGCCTGTAAAAGCCCAAGCTCATACGCTTCAATTTCGGGGGTACGTTGCGTTACTTGATATTGTGTCTCTGCCATTATGCTGCACTCTCAAATTGACGCATTGCGTCGTACATTTTTTTCATTCCGCGTTGACGACTACCGTTTCCGGCACCTCTGACCGCTTGCGCAGTCATTACAAATTCGCCGTCAGACAACATAGCAGGAATATCATCAGAAGTTTCTGTACCAGGTCCAGCGATTCGACCGGTCCGTCTTGGAAAAGCTTGACCGCCATCTGCCATACCAGGAGGTCGATAGTTACCATAGCCGTAACCGTAGCGAGGACGATCCCTGTAGAACTCATCCAGTGCGGCTCCGCTTCTAAAGAAGTCCGGAGCACTCTCATCGGTAGGCGCGTTAGACGCCAAAGCCAAATAGCCTATACCCGCAGGAACAGCGTACTTGTCCATAAATCCCCCCGCGTCATCGGGAGCTATAACAAAATCTTTGATGTCGCCCAAAGTGTCCATGACCCCAGAGCCTCGACCGCCGCTTGTAAAGATGTTTTTACCACGCTCAAACACGCTGTTAGGTGGGGTGTAAGTAGCACTTTCCCCCATACTCTTTAAATAGTCAGCACCTAAATTGTTAAGATCCGGTGCCGCTGGAGTGATCAAATTGCTAACATCGGGTGCCCCTCTTGGCATCGATGCCAAGGTTGTATTCGGTAGCGAAGCTGGATCGACGTAAGACGCATTTGGTCCTACAAGGGTGGCTGCGTCTCCAACTTGATTGGCTCCGCCTTGAATTGTTGCGGTGCTCTGACTTGCATCATACAACGGAGCCATTTCTGCTGCTTTACTTGCAGCAGTATTTGCAGTTTGGGTAGCCGTAGGTTCAACACCTAGCATTTGAGCCAACTTATTAGGCTCTTGGGCTTTGTTTGATGCGATACTGCCCAAGGTTTCCGTTCCGGTCATCGAAGACTTAAAGCCCTCTTTAAACCCGTCAAGGCGTGCTCCTTTGCCAAATTCTTTTGCACCTTGCGCACCTTTTAAGATACCCGTAGTAAGCGCAGCAATCCCTGCTCGTTTAAAGGCGTCTTTGGTGCTTACCCCAGAAATCTTAGCTTGCAAGAAGCTTGTAGCCGCTGATGCACCCATAGGGCCTAAGATTGGTGTTAAAAACGTTTGAACCACGATAGGAGCAATTACTTTAAAAGCTTTTTTGATACCCTTCTTCAGTTTGCCAAATAGCTTTTTAAGGAAAAACTCAGGCTGGCCTGTAACAGGGTTTAAAGAATTAAGCTCGTTACCTACTACATACTCGTCGGGGTCTATGCCCATTTCCCGCATTTGGGAAAATAACTTTTCTTTTAACAGAGGGTTTTTATCAAAAACAGCCATGGGTACTACGGTTTCGCCTTCTGCCGCGTGTATCATGTAAGAGTCTTCGTACCTACCAAACTCCGCTAATTGATCGGCTACCTGCTTTACAGAGGCAATTCCAGTGTTAGGGATAGCGTCTTCATCCGCCCAAGAGCCAGTTTCTGCGGTTAAAAAGGTCGCTATACCTCCAGCAGGAAGTTCTATGGGTTCTGAGCTATGTAGAGAGGCTTGCATTCTATTGCTCCGTAAATTGAGTAATGATTATATCGGAAGACTTTAAATTCATCAAAGCCTTCACGTACTAACTGTAACTTGTCCTACACCCGTTGTTGCTTGTATTCCAGGAAGAAATGCTTGGTTAGCCAGATTGATGTGTAACACACCATTTACCTGAAAAACTGCACCAACTTCTAATCCCTGATTATTGTCTTGTAAATCGGTTAATGTAAGTGTTGTAGCACGTATGTCCCCTGGATTCTGCACTTGCTCTAAAAACACAGAAAACGCACGTAAAACCTCGGCAGTATAGTTCTGACTATAATCTACCGGAGCCTGTGGAAATAACGGTCGTACAACTTTGCGCGTGCTCATAGGGTTGTTATCCCATATTCAGCTTGTCCGCCATTAGCCAAACTAGCCACTCCGCCTTCTGCGTTAAACGCTTTTTCTAGGCTAGCCCGTATGTTACCCTCACCTTCCGAAATAGGAGTGTTTCTTGTTACCCCTATATTTGTTAAAAATTCAAATATTAAATCAAAATCAGGTGTATAGTTTAAAAAATCAGTGGCGTTTTTATAACCTTTTATTTGATAGACTTCTTTCGGGAGGCCGGTATCTAAATCAAATTTTATATCAAAAGTTACGCGAGGTAGCCCTGTTTCTGGATCACGTAGCGAGTAAACTCGTGACTCTCCCGTGTTAAAAGATTTTTGACCTCCACGGTTGTAACCTGGCTGTGTTTTAGGCTCGTTATAACCTCCTACGGAATGGTTCATTAGAGCCCCTTCTAATGCCGCACCTTCTGTTGTTTTTATACGGAATATAGTGCCGTTCGGAGCCGTCGTTATTGGTTCTACGCCTTTTTTTAATAAAGCTTGAGGTTCTATTTTTTTAATATTTTTACGGTCACGATATATATCTTTTGCTAACTCGGCGGGGTCCTCCCCTTGATAAATTTCAGTTTTTCTTTTTATGCGTGCTTGCTGCCCTGCTATTACCATATCAGGGTAGGTCATATTTTTTAGTTTTTTTGGATCTAAAAGACTAATGCTTTCAGCAACAATTTCTGGCTTTGTAAACTCAAAAGCTGAATCTCCCCTTGTAAAATTGGGTGAAGTAAAAATTATTTCACCATCATCTATTGCCCGTCTAAGTGTTTCATCAAATCGAAAACGGTCTATAAGCTCAAGCCTTTCCTCAGACGTCTTTGCCATTCTTTTGTCGTTTAATAACTCACTTGCTCGTTTTTGGTAAGGGCCCGTCAGACCCCCAGCAAAAGGACCAGCTTCTTCTGGAAAACGTGATCCATAGGCTAAATCGTTAAAACGGTTTAATTCAGCTTGATTAGCAAAACCTTCAAAAGGTTGATTAGGAACTCTTTTATTTAACAATTCTTGATACTCTAATCTTCTCTTCTCTATATCTGTTTCAACTTTGCCTTTAAGATCAGCTTTTTGTTCATTTATATAATTAGAATTAAAATTAAATGTTTGAGGCTCGCCATCAGGGCTATCCAAAAGATCATTTTCAATCACAATACCTTCAAGCCGATTGGAGTCATCATACACACGATCAAAGTACTGCCTAGATTCTGTTTGAGCATCAAGACCTGTTTCCAGCTTTTCTAAACTTTTCTTTTCTTTTTCTAAAGCCCTTATTTCTTGTAAATCTTCAGCACTTCTAAAGCCCGCATTAGCTTCGCCCATTGGACCTCTTACACGAGTCGCATTTAACTCTTTTATTCTATTTTGTATAACGGCCAAATCTCCGGCTAAAGCGGATTGTTGACGCATATCCTTTAGTACTGCGTTAGGAAGCTCGCTTACACCCCTGTAACCCCCGTCAAAATTCGTTGCCTGGTCTTTATTTATTTCTAATTTTAAGTCACCTCTAAGAAGGGCGGCTCTTATGGGATCATCGACTGTTCCTAATTGAGTTGTACGATATTTTTTTATTTTTTTAAGAATGCTATCTTTTAAATCTGAAGGAACTTTATCGGTAAGAGCTTCGTCATAACGTTTATAAAGCTGGGGTTCCAAAAAGGTTCCACCTTTTACTTTCTGTACCATTCCCATTTTAGGTACATCAACCGAAGGTGTAAGAAGATCACCTACAAGGCCCGTCAAGTACGCTGTAGGCAAGGGGTTAAGCATATCCATTGAAGCAAAAGAGGCCATGGATCTTAATTTAGACGCTTCTTCGCCGCGCCCTTGAGCATCTAGCTCATCTGCTTGTTTGAACAATTTGTTTGATTCAATACCGCTTACAACATTAGAAGCCACCGGTAGCATTTCTGTAGCAAAAGCTAGGGGATCTTCATAAGCAGCTTGGCCCATAGCCGTGGCTACGTTTTTTGCATCTGATGCAAACTCAGCCGGTGGGATAAACGACATTTGCCCTGCTTCATCGGGCCTAACTAAATAATTAGCAACATATCCTGGTATGTCACTAAACCCTTGTCCCATATCAATTAAACGATCTTTTGCAAATTCGGTCATGCTAACGGGGTCTGAATCTTCAGGCCGATACTGAGTGGGATCAAAGACAACATCTGCCCTTCTCATGTCGGAAAGAGCTTCCGGACTGTAGGTGTTATCGTCTATAAATAAACGATCTCCTCGAGATCTCTTTGGGTCAGCCATTACCGTCTCCCATCCTGACGCACATCCACACGCTGTGTACCCAAACGCCACTGGATGTCTGTAATGCTAGAATCTACCTTTAATGCAAAGGCGCGACCACG